>Ga0137298_10006_pt1 | contig 275404 bp, 239 predicted proteins | sample RamsorincwithD2O_2_FD_97182 | JGI IMG/M metagenome (GOLD analysis project Ga0137298, IMG submission 97182) | Mouse cecal microbial communities from Vienna, Austria - Glucosamine amended with D2O | ecosystem: Host-associated > Mammals > Digestive system > Large intestine > Cecum | place: Austria...
TTGAACGCTACAAAGACGACCTTGATTTCCATGAAATCAAGAACGACATGCCTTCCATCGCAGATTTCGATTTTAAAGTTAACTATACGTTGGGAACGGAAGAATCCCAAGCGCTTAACGCTATGGAAGGTCCTGCCATCATTCTTTCCGCAAGCGGCATGTGCAACGCCGGCCGTATCAAACACCATTTGAAACACAACATCTGGCGTCCTGAAACATCTATCGTTTTTGTCGGTTTCCAAGCCGTGGGCACCCTCGGACGTAAGATCGTCGAAGGTGCGACAAGCGTCAACCTCATGAACAACGATTTGAACGTATCCGCAAAAATTTATACCATTAACGGTTTTTCAGCCCACGCAGGACAAAACCAGCTTCTTGACTGGGTCAGCACCATTGCGAAATGCAAACCGCACATTATTCTGATACACGGTGAAAAATCCGCCCAGGAGGAACTCGGACGGCTTATCAAGGAAAAATACGCCCTTGATGTCACCATTCCTGCATATCTGGACGAAATCGAGCTTACCGCCAAGGCGAGCGACGACGAACAAGTCGCCCTCAGCCTTGCCAAGCACGCCATACCGAAACTCGATTGGCAATTCGTATTTGACGATTTGGATCTTCGCTTCAAACAGCTGCATAATAAACTCGACCATGTACAGGAACGTTCATGGGAAGACCAAACGGAAATACATGACAAGGTTGCAAAGCTTAACAACGATCTTTATAAGCTTATCGCACAATTATAAGGAATCATATGAAAATCATAGCGGGTGCGCTCAAAGGGCGCACCTTGAAAACGTTGACCGGTCCGGCAGGATACAGACCTGCCATGGGAAAAGTGAGGGAATCTCTGTTTTCCCTTCTTGAAGCCCGCGGAGTCATCTGGGCTGAAAGCGTTGTTTTGGATTTATTCGCAGGCAGCGGCTCACTGGCGTTTGAAGCCGTCAGCCGCGGAGCGAAAAAAGCCTATCTTGTTGAGAAAGACGCCAAAGCTTCCGCCTGCATAGCCGCCAACGCCGCCAATTTGGGAATCAGCGGACAATGCCTTGTCGCCGCGGAAGACGCAATTAAATTTGCAGGAAAAAAACCGACGGAACAGGTTTCCGTTGTTTTTATCGACCCCCCTTATGCAGAAAATCTTTTGCCCCAAACCCTGAAAAATCTTCTACGCCGCGAATGGCTTGAAGACGGGGCTTTCGTTGTGGCGGAAGTTGAAAAACATCTCAGAATAAACACGGAGGGTTTTGAGGGATTGACGTTGGAGCTCGACAGGAATTACGGCTCGACAAGGATAATCATATGGTACAAAGAATAGGAATTTATGCCGGTACGTTCGATCCTATTCACAACGGACACATAAGCATTATCACAAGAAGCCTCCCCCTTTTGGATACGCTGGTCATCGGCGTCGCCGACGATACGGGAAAAAAAACGCTTTTTTCCCTTGAAGAACGCGTTCGGCTCATCCGTGAATATTTTCAGGCGACCCCGCATAAAAATCAAATTATTGTCGAACCTTTTGAAGGATTGTTAGCGGAATTCGCCCAAAAAAAAGGCGCTATCGCCATAGTCCGGGGGCTGAGGGCGATTTCCGATTTCGATTATGAATTTCAAATGGCGCTTATGAACAGAAAATTATCGCCATCCATCCAAACCATTTTTTTAATGGCGGATTTTCATCTTATGTACGTCAGTTCCACCAATTTAAAAACCGTGGCGAGCCTAGGGGGCAATGTTGCGGACCTCACCCCCGCCAATGTTTGGAACGCCCTTTGCCAAAAATATCAGCAAAAAAATTATGAATAAAGTCATCTGTATCATGGGTCCGACGGGGTCGGGAAAAACCGCCCAATCTTTGGCAATGGCTAAAGCCGGTTTGCCCGTTTGCATCATAAATGCGGATTCAAGACAACTCTATAAGGATTTTCCCATAATTTCAGCCCAGCCGGATACGGAAGAAAAAGCCTTATGCCCGCATATGTTATTCGGATATTTGGAAACAAAAGAAGCAAGTTCGGCAGGTGACTGGCTGGAAAAAGCGAAAAACGAAATAGAGCTCGCCCATGCCCGCGGACAAATTCCCGTTTTGGTGGGCGGAACTGGTTTCTATTTTCGGGCTTTATTTGACGGCATTGTTAAAATTCCGGACATTCCGCAGGATATTCATACCCATTTCATTCAGGAAATTCAAAAAAAAGGCAGCAGGGCGCTGTATGCCGAATTGCAAAAAACAGACAGGGAATATGCGGAAAAAATTCATTTCAATGACAAACAGCGCATAGCCCGCGCTTTGGAAGTTTTTGCGGCAACAGGCAAAAAATTCAGCGAATGGCATAAGGAAACCCCGAAAAACACGGAATACGACGTTCTGCGTATCGGTATCGGCTTGCCGCTCAGCGAGCTCAGCCCTTTCTTATATAAGAGGACGGCGCTCATGCTTGAAAACGGCGCAATGGAAGAAGCAAAAACAGCCTTGGAACATTGCCCCGATATTTCCGCTCCCGGCTGGTCCGGCATAGGCTGCATCGAATTGGCGGATTATCTTCTGGGCAAACATAGCTTAGAAGAATGCAAAACGCTTTGGAATAAAAACACGCGTGCCTACGCAAAGCGGCAATGGACTTGGTTCAGGGCGGACCCCCGCATACATTGGTTCAGACCGGAAGAACAAAGCCTGCCCGCCATTTTGGATTTTTTAAATGCATAAAACGCCCGGAAAGGCGTTTTATTTTGTGTGATAATCCAAAAAATAAGCTTATGCGGTGATGTTAAGATTTGTTCCAATCCCTTGACTTGCACGCATATTATCAGCTGCCTGCAATGAATCCTGCATGAGTTTATTGGTCATTTGAGCATCAAAATCAAGACTTTGCTTTTGAATGCCAAGAGACATTTGACCTTGAACAGAACCAAGGCTAGCGGTATCAATTTCCATAAAAGCCTCCTTATTACAATATATTCTTTCTATCGGCTTTTTCAAAAATTTATTTAGCTTTTTTTGGGAAAATCATTCCACGCCAAAAAACCGGCGGGCATTGTTTCCGCATTGCTCCCAAAGTTCCGCTGTGCCGACTTCCAACTCCTTAGCCACGCATTCCGCCGTGAACACGGTGAAAGCAGGTTCATTGGGCTTGCCGCGCCAAGGTTCGGGGCTTAAATAAGGACTGTCCGTTTCCAGCAGCAAACGTTCCCTGTCTATGATTTTCAAAGCCTCGCGCACATGGGCGTTGGCTTTGTATGTCACCGAGCCCGGAACGGATATGTGCCAGCCGTGGGAAAGCACAATTTCCGCACATTCCCTGTCCCTGTCAAAGCAATGCCACAGCAAAGGATAATCATGGAATCCCTGTTCCAGCAAAATGTTCACGGTATCTTCAAAAGCATCCCTGCTGTGAATAACGACAGGCAATGCGCATTGCTTCGCAAGGGCAAGCATTTTAATAAAATATTCCTGCTGCAACGCATGCGGAACTTCTTTCCAATAATAATCAAGCCCTATCTCGCCCACAGCACGGATTTTTCGCTTTTCCTTCTTATCCCGCATGATATCTTCATATATGCGTTCCGTTTCGCCTGCGTCGATTTCCAACAAATCCGTAGGGTGCAAGCCATAAATGAAAAAGACATGCTCCTTGTCATCAAAATAATCCTTATGCTCAATATATTGCTTATGCCCCAAAAGAACTTCCCCAATGGTTCTCACTCCAGCTTCTTTTGCCCGCAAAAGCACTTCATCCCTTTCTTCCCACAAAGGAGGCGTCACGATATGCGCATGGCTGTCGCAGCCGACCAAGGGCAAATTCAATGTTTTCGGGTCAATATACACTTTCTTTTTATGTCCCATTTTTTATCCTCGCTTTTCGCTTGACAAAAGCCCGACTTTTTTTTATACATGTTTTTATGAAAACGCAAAAAATACAACACTCTTACATTTCTTGGTGGTGGCTCGTGAAATAACGGGTCGGATTTTTTGCAGCCAAATTTTAACTAAAAATTACGACCGAACTTTGCTTGGTCGTTTTTTTTTATCCCAGATTAGGCATAGTTCGGAAAAAAAGGAGAAAACCATGTCTACTCAATCCAACAATTCCAACATTCAAAACTCTCAGGAAAATTCACTCGGGTTTTATGGCAGCCACGGGGGGCAATTTGTTCCCGATGAAATGAAAGCGCGTCTTAATGAAGTTGCTGACTGCTTCAATAAATATAAAAACGACAAAAATTTCTTAGCCGAATTGGACGATCTTTACAAGCATTTTTGCGGCCGTCCAACCCCGATTTTTTATTGCGAAAATCTTTCAAAGCAATTAGGCGGTGCGGATATTTACTTAAAACGTGAAGATCTCAACCACTTAGGGGCGCATAAGCTCAATAACGCCTTGGGACAGCTCCTCCTTGCAAAACGCATGGGCAAAACCCGCATCATCGCAGAAACCGGAGCAGGACAGCACGGTGTCGCAACCGCCGCCGTATCCGCCTTATACGGTTTGAAATGCACTATTTACATGGGTGAGGAAGATATTCGCCGCCAAGAGCTCAATGTGCTTAGAATGAGGATGATGGGCGCGGAAGTCATTGCAGCCACGAGCGGACAAAAAACCCTCAAGGAAGCCGTGGACGAAGCGCTTGAAGCCTTTGTGAACGATCCGGAAAGCTTTTATGTTTTAGGTTCTGCTGTCGGTCCTTATCCGTACCCCGAAATAGTTCATCACTTTCAATCCGTCATCAGCTTTGAAGCAAGGGAGCAATTCCAAACCATGACCAATTCCCTTCCCGACATGGTTGTCGCCTGTGTCGGCGGAGGTTCCAACGCCATCGGCATGTTTTCCCACTTCATCAAAGATAAGGACGTCGCCCTCGTGGGTGCGGAACCCGGCGGTATCGGTAATAAAATCGGTGAACATGCGGCAAGCCTCGTACATGGCAAAGAAAGCATTTTGCACGGCTTTAAAAGCTATGTCTGTTTGGACGAAAAAGGCGAAGTCGCCCCTGTCTATTCCATTTCCGCCGGACTTGATTATCCTTCCGTCAGCCCGGAACACGCCCATCTGAAAGACATAGGCCGCGCAAGTTATGTTGCCGTTACGGATGAAGAAGCTATCAAAGCGTTCTTTATCCTTTCAAAATCACAAGGAATCATTCCCGCTTTGGAATCAGCCCACGCTCTTGCCCATGCGATAAAAGTCGCTCCGAATATGAAAGGCAAAAAAATTCTTGTCTGCCTTTCAGGGCGCGGTGACAAGGATGTCGACCAGATATCAGCCATGTTAAAGGAAAATAAAATTCAAATGTCCTGAACATCTTGCGAAATCCACAAAAATTTTTACGGAGAGAAGCTTTGCTTTTCTCCTTTTTTTTAGTATTATCCGGCTATATGCTTCTTCAAGTGAGGTACGTATGATTGGTTGGAATCACTATAATCCCGTTGAAATTCACGCAGGGCTCGACTGCCGTAAAGAAATCGGCTATTTCTTGCCGAATGCCGGAACTGCATTGATTGTCACCACCAAAGGCATTCAGGAAAGAGGACAGCTGGCGGAACTCACCCGGTATTTACCCTTGCCCTATGAAGTTTTTACTGCCGAACCCGAACCGGATTTGGATAAATTGGATACATTCTATCAGCAAAACAAACAAAAAGTCTTCCATATCATCATCGCCCTCGGCGGCGGGTCCGTCATCGACAGCGCAAAAGCCCTGTCCTGCGCTTTCATGCAGACCGAACATGAAAAACCTTTGCATGCCTGGCTCAGGGAAAAGAAGCCTCTGCCCGCTTCCGCCCTGCCCCTTATCGCCATACCGACAACAGCGGGCACCGGTTCCGAAGTTACAAGTTTCGCAACGATTTGGGACAGACAAAACATGAAAAAATGCTCTTTGTCCGCAAGGGCATGTTATCCCAAAGTGGCGCTGCTTGACCCGTATTTTACGAAAACATTGCCTTGGAAACAAACCGTATACAGCGCATTGGATTCTTTTTCCCATGCTCTTGAAAGTTTGTGGAACAAGCATGCGACCCCCATAAGTCTTTTTTATGCCAAACGTTCCCTGCAAATTGTGATGAATTCGCTCCATTATATCGAACACGACCCCTACGACATGAAAAACCGCTATCACCTGCAGGAAGCAGCCATGGCGGCAGGTGTCGCAATCAGCCAAAACCACAGCTCCATTTCCCATTCCATTTCCTATCCGCTGACTCTGCATTACCAAGCGCCCCACGGTTTGGCGTGCTCCGCCTTTTTATTGCCTATTTTGGAACTTGTCATAAAAAATAACGCCTTTGTCCTTCCGTTGGGAGAAGATTTCATCAACGGCATGCATGAGTTCTTAACCCGATACAAACCCTATATCCTCATCCGCAAACATTGCAGTTTGGAAGAAGCGCAAAGCAAAATCGACGAGATGTTCACCCCTGAACGGGCGGGAACCTTTGTTTTGAATTTATCAAAAGAAGATGTGCTTGCAATTCTTAAACGGGGTTATGAATTACAATAATGAATGAGTTTTTTGCCTATATTGTCACCGGACTTGGCTTCGCCTGTATTTTCGAGGCGCTGCCATGGCTTATCAGCCCGGAAAAAATGCGGGATTTTTTATTGCAATTATCAGCCGTCAATGCCGACCAATTAAGATATTACGGCTATTTTTTGCTCGTCCTCGGAATTTTCTTTGTCTGGTCAGCACGTCCATAAGGAGAACCTATGCAAATCTGCACCCTTATTTTAGCAGCAGGAAAAGGAACAAGAATGCCTTCCGCCAAGCCTAAAGCCTTGCAAACCGTTTTAGGCGAAGCCATGCTTTCCCATGTTTACCAAGCCGCATCACAAATAAGCACTGCTCTTTGGACCGTGATCGGACATAAAGCCGAACTTGTGGAAAAGCACCTGTCGGAAGAGTTCGGCGAAACAGCAAGCCAGCATTGCATTTTGCAAACGGAACAGTTAGGCACGGGACACGCGGTTCTTTGCGCAATGGAAAAAATTAAAAACACCATTGACTTGGACCATACGAAAATTCTTATTTTAAATGCCGATGTTCCTCTTATAAAGAAAGAACTGCTTTCCGATTTCATACAAAAAGCAAAGGACTACCCTCTCGCTTTTATCAGCATATTGCTTGATGACGCTCAAAGCTACGGACGTGTCGTGCGTGAAGGTTTTTTGGAAAAAGCCCGAAAAAACTCCATAAAGGACCATGCAGGCAACACCGGGAACGTCACAAAAATTATCGAGGCGAAAGATTTTAAACTCGCCTATCCGGAAAGCGAAATTTTTGAAGTCAATTCCGGAATTTACCTTGTCAATGCAAGATTGCTGCTTGATTTTCTGCCTAAGCTCACAAGCGCGAATGCGAGCAGGGAATATTACCTTACCGATATTGTCAGCCTTGCGAAAGAAAACGATGTTCCTATCGAAGCTTTTTGCTATGAGAACGCTTCCGCCCTGCTCGGAGTCAATACCCCTTTGGAACTCAGTCAAGCGGAAACGATTTTACAAAAAGAAATCAATACGTCCCTTATGCAAAACGGCGTTGTTTTGCATAATCCCGACACTGTCCGTATCAGTCCTTTTGCAGCCATTTCACGAGGCGTGGAAATTTTCGGACCTTGTGAAATTTACGGAAAAAGCGTGATTGGAGATTACAGCACCATTCAGTCCCATTGCGTCATAAAAAATACTTCCATCGGTGAAAATTGCACAGTCCGAAACTTCTGTCATTTTGAAAACGCCGGCGTCGGCAATAATGCAAAGCTCGGACCTTACGCCCGCCTGCGTCCGCTAGCGCAGCTTTGTGACGATGTGCATTTGGGCAATTTTGTTGAAATCAAAAAAAGCACTATCGGCAACGGTTCAAAAGTCAATCATCTATCCTATATCGGCGACAGCCTCGTGGGAAGCGGGGTCAACGTGGGAGCAGGCTGTATCACCTGCAATTACGACGGAAAAAACAAGCACCAAACCATTATTGAAGACAACGCCTTTTTAGGCTCAAACTGCGCTTTTGTCGCACCCGTGACCATTGCGAAAAATACCCTTGTGGGAGCTGGTTCCGTTATCACCAAAAACACGGAAGAAAACGGCCTCGCCATTGCAAGAGCGAAACAAACCAATATAAAACGGAAATAAAAAACACCCTTGCCCGGCTTTTATATTCGGAACGCAAGGGAGTTTTCAGTTTATTTTTTATTTATGCCGCAACAAGAAAAATTTCCGTATGTTTTATAACCAGCTTTTCAGCCAGTTTTTCCATGAACCTTCTTTCTGCTCCCTTATTTCCTCCGCACTTTCCTTTCTGAAGAGGATATAAGAAGCTTCAGCCTGTTTTTTGGAATATTCATATACCTGCTCGACATCGGGAAATTGCTCCATGATACGGGTATATCTGTTATAGGCAGCCTCGTAGTTGCCCATATTCCAATATACATTGCTGATAAAAACCTCACGTTCCGCCAAAAGCCTGCGGCATGTTTTCAGTTCTTCCTGCGCAAGCGCCGCATATTCCGTATCAGGATATTCATTGACAACACGGCTTGCATATTCTTCCGCCATTTGAACGTTTGAAGAAGCCCTGTCGATGGAACGGTAACTCAAACGCAAGGACCGCGCCGCCTGCAGCAAAACATACGGAATGGCTTCATGCCTTGGGTGCAAACTTTCAAAATCACGGTACGCATCCGCGGCATTGAGATAATCCTCATTCAAATACAGAGCATCCGCAAGTCCCAGTTCCGCTTCAATAACATAAGGACTGAAAGGGTAATTGTCTTTAATATCCGTAAACAGAAGCACCGCCTTTCCATACTCTTTCATCTGCATGGACTCAACGGCGACTTCAAATTTTTCCTGCACGGTATCGGTCGGAGTTTCGACAAAATAACTGTCGATAAGCCCGCCGCAGCCCGTTAAAGAAAAGCAGAACATCAAGGCAAGAACAAAATTACGCATTTAACTGCTCCAAATACCGAATGGCGGAATTTGCCGCAGTCGCGCCGTCACCAACAGCTGTGCAAACCTGGCTGCATAATTTCGCCCTGGTATCCCCGGCTGCAAAAATTCCGGGAATATTCGTCTGCATTTCCTGATCCGTGAGAATGAAGCCCTGTTCATTCCTTTCAAGATTTTCAGGCACAAAACGCGCATTGGAAACATGCCCGATGTACACAAAAATACCTTCCACCGGAAGTTCGCGTTTTTCATTGGTTTCAACATGCCGGACAATGACTTTTTTCAAAGTGGGCTCACCGGCGAGGCTATCCACGACGCAGCTTGTCACAAGTTCGATTTTTTCCGGAACGGCACGTATTTTATCAAGATAAATTTGCGCGCCTCTGAACCCTTCGCGGCGGTGAATGATATATATTTTATTCACAATACGGGAAAGATACAGCGCTTCTTCGAGGGCGGAATTGCCCCCACCCACAATTGCGACATCCAATCCGCGGTAAAAGTTGCCATCGCATAAGGCGCAGTAAGACACGCCCTTTCCTTTATACGTTTCTTCTTCGGGCACGCCGAGGGGACGGCTGCTCGCACCTGTTGCGATGATGACTGCGCGGGTTTTTACCTGATCTCCGTTTTGCATGTGCAAAACATGCATCGCCCCGTTTTCTTCAATCGTTTCAATTTTCAACACTTCGCCGCGAATGTGCTCGACATCGTACTCATTGACATGAGCGGTGAAAAGGTCAGCCAATTCCCAGCCCTTCACGCCTTTGGGAAAACCCAGATAATTCTCAATTTCCGATGTGCTGAGAACTTGTCCGCCCGAACTGTTTTTTTCAATAAGGGCGGTTCGCAATCCTGCACGGACCAAGTAAAGGCTGGCATTCAAACCGGCCGGACCTGAACCGATAACAACAGCATCAAATGTTAACATATCACAATGCCTTATTAATCAATTCAACGATATTGTCTTTTGCGACGGCACCGGTCACCTGATCAACAACTTCACCGTCTTTGAACATGATTAAGGTCGGAATAGCGCGAATGCCAAAACGGCTCGGTGCGGATTGATTTTCATCAACATTGACTTTGCAGACAAGAACTTTGCCGTCAAATTCTTTGGAAATTTCTTCAACAATAGGGCTAACAGCACGACATGGACCGCACCAAGGCGCCCAAAAATCCACTAAAACAGGAAGTTCGTTTTTCAAAACAGTTGCATCAAAATTTGCATCGCTTACTTCAATAGCCATATTTTTCTCCTTTCATGCTCTTAAGCTTAAATTTTAACTGTATAATCTTTTATTTAAGATTAAAATGCCATTCTGTCAACGTTATAATTAATTCCAAACCCGTCAGCATTTCTTGTAATCACAAGGAATAATTCTCCCTCTCGGTACGGCGGTCAGCGTATCGTCATGGCATAAACCCGATTTTGCGAGCAATAACCCGGTGTATGCGACCATTATTCCGTTATCGGAACAAAATTTATTTTGAGGGATGTATAAAGGCAAACGCATTTCACGGGCAAATTCCGCAAACCTCCTGCGGACAAAACTGTTTGCGGCAACTCCGCCTGCAACGATAATACAGGCTGCCGGAAATTCTTTAATAGCCCGTCTCGCTTTTATGACAAGCGTATCGGCTACCGCATACAAATAGGAAGCAGCCCCGTTTTTGGTTTCCGAAGGGGCATTTTCAAAAAATTCTTCCGCATATTCTTTCCCTAAAGGCGGAAGATGCAATCCGGCGTTTTTATGCTGTTCAAGCCATAAGGCGGCAGCGGTTTTCATGCCGCTGAAGCTGAAATCATAGGTTTCATTTTTAATATAAGGACGCGGAAAAAGATGTTTATCAACGTCGCCAAGCTGTCCCAATTTATCAAGATACATGCCGCCGGGATACGGCAAACCAAGCATTTTCCCGAACTTGTCGCACGCTTCCCCTGCCGCGTCATCAAGGGTTTTTCCAAGCACATGCATGTCAACCGGGCTGTCCATCCGTATCAAGTGCGTATGCCCCCCGGATACGAGAACACCGAGAGCGGGGAATGGTATTTCGTTCTCCAACCCTGCCGCCAATAAATGGGCATGCAGATGATTGATGCCGATAAGAGGAATGTCAGCCGCCAAAGAAAGGGTTTTAGCAAAAGAAACCCCGACAAGCAGACTGCCCAAAAGCCCGGGACCGCGCGTCACGGCAATCCTGTCGATATGCTGCAGGCTTTTTCCACTTTCCTGCAAAAGTCTGTCAAAAAGCGGACCGATAAGCCGCGCATGTTCTCTTGAAGCAAGTTCAGGAACAACACCGCCAAAAAGCGCATGAATGGGAACCTGCGACGCCATAACGGAAGCCACAAGTCCGTTTTCGTCAACCAGTGCCAACCCCGTATCGTCACAGGAAGTTTCTATTCCCAAAACAAGCATAAGTCCCTCTAGCCAAAAGCGCTTCTGTACTTCTCGACTTCCCTGACGGAACCGAAAATAAACGGTGTCCGCATATGCACGTGTTCAGGCATGGTTTCAAGAATGCGGTTTCCTTGCCCGTTTACGGCAAGTCCGCCTGCCTGCTCCATTAAAAAAGAAAGAGGGTTTGCTTCGTAAAGCAAACGAAGTTTTCCGTTTTTATTTTTCATGTCAGCAGGGTAACTGTAAATTCCGCCGTACAGCAGCGTTCTGTGAAAATCCGCGACCAATGAACCGACATAACGCAGGGAATACCCGCCATGCGTGAACATATCCACCGCCCTTTGGTCCTCTTTCGCCCATTTGTCATAATTGGCGGCATTGACAGAATAGTATTTGCCCGTTTCGGGAATTTTAATATTTTCATGGGAAAGTAAAAATTCCCCGACACTGGGGTCAAGCGTAAAGCCATAAACCCCATGCCCTGTGGAATAAACAAGCATGGTTGAAGGTCCGTACAGAAAATACCCTGCCGCAACCTGTTCGCTGCCTTTCCGTAAAATGTTTTCTTTTGTCAAGGCTGTGTTATCATCGACACGGTAAATGGAAAAGATAGTGCCGATGCTCACATTCGCTTCAATATTGGAAGAACCGTCGAGCGGGTCGAAAAAAATCACATAATTTCCGCGCTCTCCCGCATTGTCAATGATGACAAGTTCCTCCTCTTCCTCCGAACCCAAAGCGCAAACCACTCCGCAGTTTTTCATGCGGTAAATCATCACGCTGTTTGCAAAATCATCAAGCTTTTGCACCTGTTCGCCTTGGATATTGATATTTCCCGTTCCGCCCAAAATATCCACAAGTCCCGCTTTTGTGACGCTTCTGGAAATGATTTTGGCGGATAAGATCAAATCATGCAAAAGGGAAGTGAATTGTCCGGTAGCGGTGGGCGACCACTTCAATTGCATGGAATGGATATGCTCGATAACACTGATTTCTGCCATGTCAAACCTCAATAAAAAAGTCCGATTCCGGACTTTTTCCATATGTTATTCTTGTCCTTTTTCTTCTATGATACCGTAAATAAGTCTTAATCCGCCATAATACCGTACTATCCACGCCCCTTCATACCTGTCGTTGCTGACAATGTCATAAGACCTGCTTTTCAGCTCTTTTTCCCATTCCAAGGCGAAAGGAGTATCCTCATAGGTATGGTTCCCCACCCAAAAAACGGTGTTTTCCGCTAAAAATACGACATTTGACGGATCACCGACATAAGGAAGCAATGATTTAGGGTCGAACGATACGGCTAAAAATGCTTGAATTTCCCCGCTCATCAGATAAGGGCGAAGCAAAACGATTTCATTGCCCACGGCATTTTCCCTGATGTCCGCGTAAATTTCACGGGATTTCACTTCTTTTTCCGCAATATAATCGAATTGGGCGTAATCCGGAACATAGGAAGGAATAGCGCCTAAAACCTCTCCATAGGGGCTTAATGCATAAATGTGGGAAATCCATGGGAATTTAGAAAACAAACCGGTAATCGCCTGCGCATTGCCAATATCCAAAATGCTGTCAAGTTCGCGTTCTAATTTTGTCAATTCCTTATCAAGACCCGCAAAGGTTTGCGTCAGTCGGCTGTCTATGGGTGAAATCTCCGCGACGGTATAATCGACGACAGCGGGTTTGTTTATATGGGTATAATAAAATCTTCTCGTATCTTTAAAAGTTCTGGAATCCGTTAAAGAAGAACAAGCTGAACATGCCAAAAGAACACACAGACAAATAATTATATTTTTTTTCAAAATCTTCTCCTACTTTGCGCGGATTTCCAAGCGTTCAGCAAGTTTTGTCAATAAATCGGCAACATCGGACCGGGACTTCGGATTTTCTTCGCTTTGCGCTGTCTGCTGAAAATGCGCCTGCTCTGTTTCGTCAATATCATGAGGCATGCTTTCTTGGACGGCGTTTTCTATTTCTGCAAATTCCGGCATGTCATCGCCTTCACTGTCCGCAGGCATATCGAAAGAAAGCATTTCATCCAAACCGTTTTCCGCCACCGGAGCTGTTTCTTCAGTCAAAAGATTTTCCGCCGTTTCGGCAGCTTCCGTGTCTTCCGCCGTATTTTCCGCAAAATCCGCAGCATTTGCTTCCAGTTCCGCAGTATCGGCTTCAAAACCGCCCATATCGGCATTTGCCGCTTCCAGTGTTGACAAATTTTTCGCCATAGTTCCGAAAGAAGTATCCACTAAATCGTCAATGGCGAGCAATTTTGACTTATCTATTTCAATATTGAGTTCGGGAGCGAGCATTTTCACATCGGCAATGCGTTCTTCCAGTTCATCTTTATTGCCGTAGCCTCTTGCCAAGAGTTCCTGGTATATTTCCAATGCGCCCTTGTAATCACCTTGTTCCGCAAGCAAATCCGCCATGCTTTTCGTTCTGAAAGGGGAATTTTCAAGAGGTTCCACCGTAATATTCGCATCTTTGATGAGTTCCGCCAGCGTTTCCTTGGTACTCTTCGTTTTTTCCTGCAAAACTTCTTGCTGTTCCGCAAAATTCACATAATTGTCAACATGTGATTTCGGCAGGACAACCGACAAATCATCTTCTTCGCCGTTTCCGAATGCGGTATCATCTTCCTCATTGCCGGAAAATTTTTCCAAATCCGCAGGATCTTCCGCATGTTCCTGATTTTCAAAAACAGCATCTTGCCGTGCGGTTTGCTGCGCCTCGTTTTGCGGCATGCAGGGTTCAACGCCGGAAACACCGGGGGTTTTCGCAAAAACGTTTTTTCCGATATTTTTCGCAGCATTTACCGTTTCAGCGGAAAAAACAGGGCTTGCGCTTGTTTTTATCGAATTAAGCCCCGCTTCCAAAACCTGCACGATACTCAAGGATTTATTCCGCATAATCGCACTCATGAAACCAAGGGCGACAGTAAAATCGGAGCTTTCATTTTCCGTTATCGCATATTCGCGCCATGCGTCCCAAAAATCCGGATAACTCAAAAACAAGGAAGCCAAACGGGCGACTTCCGCCCCGCATTGGGCTTTACAGCCGCAAATATTCAGCAATTCGATAAGAAAAAGGCGGGCTTCCATAAAATCAGGCTGAATATCAAGACCGCGGCGCAAAACCTCAAACGCCTCATTCATCAAATCCGCATTGTTATCTTCAGTCCCGAGCTCCGCCAAAAGCCGTGCAAGTGGTAAAAACAGCTTTGAATTCGGTTCTAAAGAAACAACTTCTTTATACCATTCCAGTTTCGCATATTTCACTGTTTTATCATCTGCGGACATATTCATACCTTTCATCGAGTTCTTTATAGCACAAACTTATTCACTTAGCAAATCATCTTCCGTTTCGGTCCAAATGGAATGAACAGATTGTTTTTTTTCAAAAACATATAAAATTTCATTTTCACGCACAAAATTCAAACGTTCCCGGACCGCACGCTCGATATAGCCGCTGTCGCTTTGCAAAAGCCTGATTTCTTCGCTCAAAAAGGCGAGTTTCTGCTGAATGGCTTTCAATTCCTGCTGCATACCGGCATAATGTTCCTGCACGCCTTGCCATGAAAAAATGCTCTGTTCGCTGAAAAGCAAACGATAGCCGAGCGTCACGTTCAAAAGCAAAGCGAAACTCAAAAACAATGTTTTCCAAAAAAAAGATAAAGAAACCGTTTTTTTCATAAAATACGCTCTCACACTTCCTTATCATGCATATCGACACAAAACTGATAAAAATAATTATATCCGGAAAGCACGGTAAAAAAGACCGCCGCATACAACAAGACCATGCCTATCAAATGCAAATCCATTCCGAAATAGGGATAATGCAGCATAAGGGGAATAACAGCCAAAATCTGAAATGTCGTTTTCCATTTTCCATACGTGTCGGCAGCCAAAACTATGCCGTAATCCGCGGCGACCGCCCGAAGCCCCGTAACGGCAAGTTCGCGGATGACAATGATATGCACAGTCCAGGAGGGAATCCAATTAAGGGAAGCCAGTTCAATAAGCGTAGTGCAAATAAGGAATTTATCAGCCAGCGGGTCCAAAAATTTGCCGAGGCTCGTCACCTGCCCGTAGCGTCTTGCGATATAACCGTCAATGAAATCGCTTAGCGCCGCAACGACAAAGAGCGCACACGCAATAAAACACGTAAGTTTTGTGGCAAAAGAAAGAAGCATTAAAACAGGGATAATGATAATAATACGAAGAATCGTTATCTTTGTGGCAAGATTAAGATTTTTCATAGAACGCAAAACAAGATAAAAAAGTTCTTTTTTTTGTTTAAGCATAGGAAAACCCACTATCAACCCTAATTAATTTTATTTTTTTTAACATATATTAAAAACTATGGCAAGAATAAAAACAGCACTATTTTTTTTCTTTTTTCAGAGAAAAAACACAAAATGCAAAAGAAAAAGTTTTGTCTTTTTTGGAAAAATACCGTATGGTTGTCATCAGGAGCAAGCATGAATAAGAAATTTCTGCGCATACACCCGCTCGGAGGGCTTGGGGAAATAGGTCTGAACTGTCAAAAATGGGAATGTCCGGAAGGAACGTTCCTTATGGACTGCGGACTTATGTTTCCCGACGACAGCCACTACGGGATCGATGCCGTCATTCCCTCATTCGAATCGTTAATCAACAATAAGGAAAAATTCTTGGGAGTTGTTTTAACCCATGGGCACGAAGACCATATAGGGGCGTTGCCATGGCTTTTGCGTATCGTTAAAAATATCGATATTTACGGCTCCGCCTTTACGCTTGCTTTGGTCAAACACAAACTCACAGAACGGGGACTGCTTGAAAGGGCGAACCTTATCCTTGTGGAAACCTATGATGTCATAACCATCGGTTCGCTTAAGTTTCAGGCGATTCCTGTCTGTCATTCCATTCCGGGCGGTTATGCCTATTTTATTGAAAGCCCCATTGGAAAAATAGCATACACGGGCGATTTCAAACTTGATGAATTTTCTGAAGAATATCCCCTTGAAAACACCTGCGCACTGCAATCCGATTTAAAAGATTTCGCAAAAGACGGAATAAAGCTTTTGCTTTCAGACTCCACAAACATAGAAAACCGCAGACATTCCGCTTCCGAAAGCATGGTCAGGGAAGGGCTTGACAAAATTTTTACGCAAACCAAAGGCCGTATCATCATTGCGCTTTTCGCAAGCCATATCCAACGTATCGGCACGGTTTTCGAATTGGCGAAGAAACATGGAAAACACGTCATCATCAGCGGACGGAGCCTTGCAACAAATATCAATATCGCCAATGAGCTCGGTTACCTGACATCGGAAAATTATTATGTTGAAAACGATGAAACCATAACGGAACTTTCGCGTGAAAACACTATTGTTCTTGCAACCGGCACGCAAGGGGAAGCCCTTTCCGCCCTGACCCGCATTTCTTCCGGAGAGCACAAGCGCCTCGCCCTGCATGAAGGGGACACTGTCATCATGTCTTCCCGGACTATCCCGGGTAACGCAAAAGCCGTATCCCGCATGATCAACCAAATGTACAAACAAGGGGCGACGGTGTACAATGACGACCGGTTCACCATTCATGCCACCGGACACGCCTGCCATGCCGAACTCAAAACAATTTTGGAACTGGCGAAACCTGAACATTTCATCCCGCTGCACGGCGAATACCGGCATTTATCACAACATGCCGCTTTAGCGAAACAAGTCGGCATTGAACACTGCCACCTTTTGGAAGACGGACAGCCTATCTGCTTTTACGGTGACAATACTTTTGAAATCGAGAAAAGCGAACCCGTGGACTTTGTGCTTGTTGACGGAAAAGGCGTCGGCGATGTGGGGCGTTTGGTTTTGAAAGAACGAAGAGTCCTATCCAACGAAGGCATTCTGATCGTATCGATTGTCCTCGCCGAAGAAACGAACGCCGTTCTTTCGGGTCCGTTTGTCCTGTCCCACGGTTTCGTGTTCGAGCAGCAGTTCAATCATTACCTGCAGGACGCCCAGTGTCTTGTGCTGGAACAACTGGAAATGCCCGACAGCAAAAACCGCGACAAATTGCCGGAAATGATCCGCATAGCGTTAAGAAGATTTTTCCGCGATATTCTCGGCAGAGAACCCATTATCGAAACCATCATTCATACTGTTTAGCCTCCTCCGTCATTCCCGGAGGAAAAATCTTGACGAGCGGATATTTTTTGGTGCAGTATGAGCGAAAGAAAATTTTTTTTTAACTCTCTATACTTTTATGCAATGTTGCCGATGTATAAAGTAGCTTGAATTATGTAATTTCTTGAAAGGGGATATTTATGAGCCAAACGCAAGAAATAAATTCCAACAATAAAGAACCTGACAACAAGATATTGCAGCTGGTATCTTTCAAACTCGGGGAAGAAGAATTTGCCGTCGATATTTTGATTGTCAACGACATCATACGCCTTGTGCCGATTACTCCCGTTCCCCATGCGCCCCATTTTATCGAAGGTGTCATTAATTTACGCGGACGTATCCTGCCGGTTGTGAGCTTCAGAAAACGTTTCCACATGCCGGAAGTCGAACAGACCAACCAAACAAGAATTATCGTCATGGTTTGGGAAAATCAGCTTGTCGGTTTTTTGGTCGATTCCGTTTCCGAAGTTTTGAGAATACCTTCCAATACGGTTGAAAGCGCTCCGCCGGTTATCGCGGGGGTCGGTGCGGAATATATTGAAGGTGTTGGAAAAATTGACGATAATTTACTTATTTTATTGAACATGAACTTTTTATTTTCAAACACCCAAGTATCGCAGCTCGATATGCCTACAATAGCATAAAAACCGCCTGTACAGCAATTTTTGACATATTGATAAAGGAAAAGCACGTATTATTCGTGCTTTTCAATTTTTAACCGCTCTTCATATTCCGGAATTATTTTTATTTCCAGCGTTCCCTCGCTCTTATCCACATGCACCAACCCCTTTGCGGCATTCTTCATGGGGCGGATGAATTTGGCATAACTGTACTGGACATATCCTTTTTCCTGCGTTTTCGCCCAGCTTTTCAAAAGAGCCAAAGCCCCTGCTTCCTGCATGGTCCGGGGCGGAATTTCCTGCTTCGCATGGTCGCGTTTGATAAGCACATGGGCGGATGTTCCCTCCGCAATATGCACCCATATGTCATACGGCGATGCCATTTTTAAAACCAAGCCGTTTCCCTTCGTATCACGTCCCCGCAAAATCATGAAGCCGTCAGAACTGCGAAACACCTGCACTTCTTTCGGGTATTTGCTTATTGCTTTGCTTTTTTCATTTTTTATTGCGGCTTCTTGGCTGAATTTTGCCTTTTTATTGACATTCTTTATTTTTCCAAGCAAACCGTATTCAAAAACAGGCTGTTTCTCCCCTTTTTTCTTTGTTTCTTTTATGCTTGCGCCTGCGTCTTCTTCCCAAATCTTATCCAGCACATTCTGCTTTTCCCGTTCCAATTCCTGCCTGCGCCTGACCAAATGCTCAAGCCCGCGTATGCCCCGTGCCGCCGCATGGAAATAGCCGTGCATGTTTTCACGCACGGTTTTGGCTTTATCAAGAACAATTTTCACTTCCTCGCCCGCATAGTCTTCAAGAATAACGTATTCAGCTTTATAATCAGCTGCGAACCGATACAAATTCGCCTGCAGAAGAAGGGCTTCATCTTTTTTTTGAACAAGACGCGCGAGCCTTTCCTCCTCTTCCGCAAGTTTTATCTCAAGACGGGCAAGACGCTTCAATTGAGCTTGGAATTGTTTTATCGTTCCCGCGGAATTTTGCTTTTGCAGTTTCGCTAAAACCATATCTCCGATATATGAAAAAGCTTCAAGAGCATTTTCAAAAACAAGCTCGTTCGCAGCTTGCAGCCCGCTGATATTTTTCAATAATTCCTGAGGAATTTTCCATGCGCTCAACAAGAACGCGTCATCGTTTCTGGCGAACCGCAACGGATTGTTTTCTGCCGATTGGTTTACTCTTAACTGCCTTGAATTTTGCGTATATACAAAAACATCACCTCCGCCGTACTGCAAATCGGCATATAAGGCGGCTTGCTCCTCTTCGGCGAGGTAAGGCAATGTTTTTCTTAAAAAAGGCGTAAGCGTTTGGTATTCTTTCCAAACATCCTTATCTTGAATCCGGCGCAATTGTGAAAAATCAGCCCAGTACGAATCAAAATTCCCATCAGACAAAGCCGGACTGAGCGTATAAGACGCTTCAAAATCAAAATAACCGCCTGCGGGCGAACAAAGGGCGTTTTCCGGGCACTCGAAATGCAATTCAATCCCATGCCTTAAGTCAAGAGAAACCCAGCAATCCGAAACTTCCAAAATGATTTTCCGCTCCAGCCAATTCGCAGCGGCGGTTTTTATGTGCTTTCCCGCCAAATGCTTCCGCAAACGCATGACAAAAGCGGGAGGTTCATCATTTTTCGTTATACGGCTGTGGCTTAAAAATAAAAACGCCTCTTTACCCTCTTTATATGTCAAATAATGCTTTCGGTCCGCAAAGACATTTGTTTTCAATGTATCTTTAGCAGAAGCGGAATTTTTTTGCTGAACGTTTGCAAGTCCGTATAAAGAGAACGTGATGACGCCGTCCGCGGCTTGATAAATTTTTTCTATTCTGGAACCGATCAAAGCCGGCAATAAGTCTTCACAAAAACGGCGAAAAAGGTGTGCGTCCACGGCTTCCTCACAAAGTCAAAAAAAAAGCTCTTTTATAATCATAAAAGAGCCATATATTTTTAGCTGCCTTGAATGTCTTCACCCTCTTCCTGACGGGCTTTGCAGTCAACGCACAAAGTTGTCACAGGCCGGGCTTTCAAACGGGCAACCCCGATCTCTTCTCCGCATTCTTCACAAATTCCGTATGTACCGCTTTCAATACGCTGCTGAGCTTCATATATTTTATGAATAAGACGGCGTTCTCTGTCTCGAATGCGCAAAGTAAAGGAACGATCGGACTCCACAGACGCCCTGTCCGTAGGGTCGGCATAGCTGCTTGGGCTTTCGGTCAGATCTTCCAATGTGGAATCGCCGTTTTGCTGTGCTTCGACAAGCATTTGGTCAAGCAGTTTTTTAAAAAACTCTAAATCGTCAGGTGTCAAAGTTCCTCCTCTCAATGCTAGTAATCCTAACATGAATTATTGGCATTAAATTTAGCCTCGTTTACGCTGTTTTTAATTCTTTGTAAAGCAAAATATTCCCTGCCAAACGCCGGATCATTCCTCGATAAAAGACAATAACGCCTTTTCAAGCAAAGCGAAATCACAGCATGTTCCATAATCGATAATGCTGTCGTTGCGGTAGGAAAGGAAAGGAATTTTCGCAGCCCGCGCAGTTTGCATATCCATGGAACTGTCCCCGATGAAAAGGACCTGATGGGGTTCCAAACCCCATTTGGACAAAATTTTCACTGCGCCGTCGGGGGAAGGTTTGGGTTCGCAATAACGGACAGTCATTATGGGATCGAAATATCCGCCCATTTCCAGCCTTTCCAGCATATAATCGATAGGTCCCGTCCTGTTGGTATGGATACCCAAAAGAAATTTTCCCGAAAGGGCTTTTAAAAGCGGCACCAAATTTTCCGAAGCTTGAATCATGGGTTCAATATCACGGGCATAAGAAATTTCCCTGACGGCAATATGCATTTGCTCCCGCAAAGGCTCGGGGGTGATATGCTCAAGGGCTTGGGCAGCCGTGCTCATTTGGCAATATTCCCTTTGTTCCGCATTCAATTCCGGCAAACCTAATTTTTTTCGTATCGCATTATAAAAAGCCATATTCGCTTCAACGGAGTCAACCAAAACACCGTCACAGTCAAAAATCACCCCTTTAGGAATACCTTTGCAGTTTTCTTCAATAAATTCAATTAATTGTTCTAATTTCATACATTGTTGGCAACACATATATTATCCTATTTTTTTGCCACAATAAAAATATACTCGTTTTTTTTGCAGCATTTCTCCAATTTGCCAGTTATATAATACATCAAAACATTTTTATCAAGTCTATAATAAGAATGATTATCATCTTCAGTAATTTTTTGTCCCGATTCGGCTATTTCCTCCGCCATGGCTTCATCATTAATATAATAGGCTGAAACGTCCTGCGTAAAAAATAAAAACGCAGGCAAAAGCTGTTTCCACGAAAAAAGCACGTCTTCGACACAATAGGAAGACTGCACGACATACTCGTTTTCATCCAATAAATCTTTAAGTTTCCGCTCTTGTTCCAGCAAAGCTTCATTCGCTCGCGCCAATTCCAAATACAGCGCCTCATTATGATATGCGATAAGCAAAATACGCTGCGCAAGCTCCTGCATATTCTCTTCCTGAGCCTGCGAAGCCTTTTCCCCCGAAAATTCCTGCAAAGCACATTGTTCATCATAAGAGAGCGCTTCAACGCTTTGCATCTGGAAATTGACAGTATCAAGCAAAGAGCCGTTCTTTTCCTTTGCCAGCCGGGCGGTATTTTCCTGTAAATCCTTAAGATACTGCAAGGCGTATTGCCTGTTCCAGCAAAAAGCGGGACAAGCCGCATAGGCTTTGCTGTTTTGCCCTGTCGGGTCAAGCGCTTTCACGCTGCCGCCGGGTAAAAATTCCTCATGCATGCGGGGTATTGCGACAATTTCCTGATAATCTTCCAAAGCCATACTTTTTCCTTTTTCGTACACAATATAATGAAATTTCAATCACACGCAAGCCGGCGCTACAATCTCAAAAACCGCTTTGCTCATATATTTCCCTTGCAAAATAAAGAAAATCGCATTTTTTTGCAAGGAATTATGCACAGACTGCATAGCCACGAGCCGGATTGTCCCCGGCATTGCCTGCACAAAATCCATATAGCACGCACATTTGGCGACAGTCACTAACGAAGCGTTTTTTTTCAAAAATTTTTCGCCAAATGAAAAAAACAAATTCAGCACGGTTTCATCACCAAACAAGGCTTTGTTTCTCAATGCAAAAACGCTGTGCAGTTTGCTGTCCGCCTTGTACCACGGCGGATTTGTGATAACAAGGTCAAATAAACGGGGATTTTTAAACGTTCCTCCGTCTTGCTGCCTCAAAAGCGGAAGCTTATCAAGAAAAACCGTTTCAAGCACAAATTTTTGCACCGAAGCGACACTTTCCTTTTGGAAAATATCCGTTTGAAATACGAAAAAGTTTTTTTCATGCTCGAAAAGTTTCGCATTATACTTGGCGGCCTGATACAATTCCTCTTCTTTTTCAATGCCGACAACCATTAAATAAGGATACCATTCCGGATACAGTTCTTTAAAAAACTGCAAAACCAATATGCCGATGACTCCGCACCCGCAGCCGACATCCATAATCAAATAAGGATCTTTTACTTTCTTTTTCTGCAGTTCCTGCACGATGAGAGAGCAGGCGAAACGTACGGCGCAAACGGCATCGGAGCTGAAACGGTAACTTCCTTCCGGTTGATAAAAATCCATATTCCCTCAAATATAAAAGTATTGCCAAAGTATACTAAGCTCTTTATACTATTGCAAATTAATTTATCGGACAGCGTATGTTCAGGGCAGACTTACACATTCATTCCCGCTTTTCAAGGGCGACATCGAAAAATCTTACGTTAAGAAACCTTGCGAGCCACGCCTGTATTAAAGGCATTCACTTTCTCGGAACGGGCGACTGCACTCACCCTGAATGGCTGCAGGAAATCGAGGAAGAACTTGTTTATGATGACAACACCGGCTTTTATCGGCTGAAAAAACCTCTTGGCACGCAAGACATCGAAGAGCAGACCAATATCCGTTTAAAAGAGGTGTCTTTCCAGCCGCAGTTCGTTTTGCAGGGCGAAATCAGCTGTATCTATAAAAAAGACAACACCACGAGAAAAAATCATCAATTAATATACATACCCGATATTGAAACGGCGAAAAAAATCAATGCGAAACTCGCCCGTATCGGCAATTTGAACGCAGACGGCCGCCCCATGCTCGGGCTTGATGCCAAAATCCTTTTGGAATATGCCCTTGAAGAAAAGCACAGCTACCTTATTCCCGCCCACATCTGGACTCCGTGGTTTTCAATTTTCGGTTCAAAATCAGGCTTTAATACGCTTGAAGAATGTTTTGAGGACTTGACGGAAGAAATTTTCGCGCTGGAAACAGGGCTTTCTTCCGATCCTCCCATGAACAGGCTTTGTTCCGCCCTTGACAGATATGTTCTTATTTCCAATTCCGACGCCCATTCCGGAGAAAATCTCGGACGCGAAGTAAATATTTTCCATGCCGTCCCAACCTATCAAAGTTTGTTTGAATCGCTCAGGCGGAAAAACGCATTTTTTTACGGCACAGTGGAATTTTATCCGGAAGAAGGCAAATACTTTGCGGACGGACACAGAAACTGCGGCATTTGTTTTCTGCCGGAAGAAAGCGAAAAACACAAAAATATCTGCCCTGTTTGCGGAAAGCCTCTGACTATCGGCGTATAGAACAGGGGTATGGAATTAGCGGACAGAAAAACACCCTTGACTGCCAAAGAACAATTTGAATCTTGCGTACCTTTGAAAGAAATTCTTGCGGAACTCCACCAAACAGGCGCAAAAAGCAAAAAACTCCATTCCCAAGAGGACATTTGTCAAGGATATTTTCACCCTAAAAACGCAATGTTTCCTTTCCCATGATACCAGCGTTATTCAATACTACCCCACATAAAGGCAGAGGACAGCACCTTGTAGATGCTGTCCTCTGTGTAGTTAGCCAAACCCTAAGCAGAAGGCACAAATCTCACATTTCCCCTATGGCGAACAAAATCTCAATAATGGTCCCGCGTCCATTCCCGCTATGCAATTTGATTTCTGCGTGATGATACTGCGCGATATGCTTGACAATCGACAGCCCCAGCCCGGTGCCACCGGAAGCCTTGGAGCGGCTTTTATCCACTCGGAAAAACCGTTCAAATACTCGCGCCTGATACTCCGGGGGGATGCCGATCCCGGTATCTTTCACGGAAACAGTTGCGGCAGTATCACCTGTTAAAACAGTAACTTCCACCTTGCCGCCGTCTATGTTGTATTTTATGGCGTTGTCGATCAGGTTATAGAACATTTCATACAGGAAGTTCCGCACTCCGTCTACCATCAGATTTTCGCCTGAAACGGACAGGCCGATATGCCGCTCCTCCGCCCGCTCCCGCAAAGCGGATACCGCACTGTCCGCCAGTTCCAAAAGGTTCACCTGTTCCTTTTCCGGCGCGGTTCCCTCGTCCAGCTGCGACAAGTGAATAATGTCCTCCACCAACGTTACCAGCCGCGCCGCCTCTGTACGGATGACGCCGACAAACTGTGGAACATCCTCCTGCTTGACAAGGCCGTTCTCTAACAGCTCGGCGCTGCCCATGATGGATTGCAGGGGCGTTTTCAATTCATGGGACACGTTGGCGGTAAACTCACGGCGGCTATGTTCTGCTGCGGCCTGTTCTGTCACGTCAAAGGCCAGCAGTACCGTTCCTGCTGTAAGTCCGTCCGCTGTGATCCGGCTGATACCAAATTGATACTCTCGGTCATTTCGCACAGCGCGGACTTCGCTATGCCCTCCTTCCAATGCGGACTGAATGGCAAGATTGATTGTATGGTCACGGTCTATCACAAGAAATTCCTGTCCAACGCAGGCGCTGTCCACATGAAAGATTGTCCTCGCAGCGGGGTTGATGCTTAAAATGATGCCCTTCCCATCCAGCAGGACAAGCCCTTCACTCATGTTTTCTGTGATCTGCTCAAATTCTTCGGTTTTCCTTCTCAACTCGCGGAGTTGTGTCTCGATCTGCCTGTGCTGCTGGTGGATACGCACCAGGAGGGGGGACAGTTCCTCGTAGGAATTGTTTTCCAGCGGGTTATCCAAATTCAGGTGATTCAGCGGCGCAACAATGCTTTTCGCCATCCGATGGGCCAGCAGAGCGGAGAGAATGACTGCTATGATTGCAGTCAGTAAAATCAGCTGAAGCATCCCCATCGCCAGGGCAAACACCGTCAACTGGCTGATGGAAATACGCAGGACGGTTCCATCCGTCAGTCGCTGTGCGTAGTATAGCGTTCGCTCGGTCAGTGTCTCCGAGTAGCGAACCCCGCCGCTCTCCCCTTCGGCAAGAGCCTCTTTAACCTCTAATCGGTCTGCATGGTTTTCCATCTCCGCCGCCGGAACATGAGTGTCAAACAGCACTTCGCCGTCAGCAGCGATCCAGGTCAGGCGGCAGTCCGCTACGGACGCAAACCGATAGGGAGAGGCCAACTGCTCCAAATAGCCGCTTCCACCTGCTTCCACCCCATAAGAGGCCAAACGAAGTTCATCCCGCAGCTGTTTCTCTTGGACGTTTCTGTAATAGTCATACAGACAGCCCATGATAATCACCAGGTTTGCCAGGAGAACGGAAACCGCCGCCAGCAGGATAGAACGGAAGATTTTCTTTGTCATGCCTTTGCCTCCAGCCGGTAGCCGATATGCCGCACCGTTTCGATCATCCCGCCATAGTCTCCCAGCTTCTGCCGGAGCGTCTTGATGTGCATATCAACCGTCCGGGTTTCCCCGATGTAATCCACGCCCCAAATGTCGGATAAAAGCTGTTCCCTGGTGAACGCAACGCCGGGGCGGGAGAGGAACAGGCGAAGCAGTTCAAATTCTTTGTAGGTGAGCAAAATACGCGCTCCGTCTGCGGTAACTGTCCGTTCTTCCAGATCCATCGTCAGACCACCGGCTGTCAACTGCTTTGCCGGAGATGCTGGCTGGCAGCGGCGCAGGACGGCTTTTACCCGCGACACCATTTCCATCATACCGAAGGGTTTCACCAGGTAATCGTCCGCGCCCAGATCCAGGCTTTGGATTTTATCGTATTCCGCGCCCTTGGCGGTGGCCATGATGACGGGAATATCCGCAAGATGCGCCGCCGCTTTCATTCGCCGCAGCAGCTCCACGCCGTCCATTCCCGGCAGCATGACATCCAGAATGACAAGCTCCGGCCGCTCTGTTTCCAGCGCCGCCAGGAACGCTCCGCCGTCGGCAAAGCCCCTGGCCTCAAAGCCGGTGGAGCGCAGGGTGTAAAGCTCAATATCCCGAATGCTGGCATCGTCCTCTACACACCAAATCATAGCGCTTCTCCTTTGTGTTCCCCGGTCACGGCAAAAATCACCCATTCCGCAATATTGACCGCGTGATCTCCGATGCGTTCCAGGTATTTGTCGATCATCAGCAAATCAAGAGCGTGTTCGCCGCAGTCCGGGTTTGCCGCGATGCTCCCGATCAGCACCTGTTTTACCCGGTCAAAGCACTGATCCACAATGTCGTCATGGGCAATCACCAGCTTGGCCCGGACAGTATCTTTCTGGACGTAGGAATCCACGCTTTCCGTGACCATCTTGATGACCTCCGCCGCCATTTCCCGGATATGGCCCACATCCTCCGGCACATACCCCTGGGCCAGACACGCCCGTATGATCTCTGCAATGTCCGCCGCCTGATCTCCGATGCGCTCCATATCCGTGATGATCTTCATGGCGGCGGAAATCTGCCGCAGGTCGCGGGCCACCGGCTGCTGCTGGAGCAGCAGCTTCAGACACAGCGTTTCAATGTCCCGCTCCATCTGGTCGATCTCGCCCTCCAATGGTTTGACCGTTTCCGCCAGCGCAGGATCGCCAGCCTCCAACGCCTTCGCCGCCTTTGAGATGGCCTCCTCGCACAGCGCGCCCATCTGGATCAGCTTCGTATTCAGAAGGGCGAGCTGGCTGTCAAATCTGCTCCGCATCACCCAAACCTCCCTGTGATATAGTCCTCGGTCCGCTGATCCTCCGGTTGAGAAAACAGCTTTTCCGTTTCGTCATACTCGATCAGCTCCCCCAGCAGGAAGAATGCCGTGCGGTCGGAAATACGCACCGCCTGCTGCATGTTGTGGGTCACGATAACAATAGTGTACCGCTCTTTCAGCCCCATTGCAAGCTCCTCAATTTTTGAGGTGGAAATGGGGTCCAGGGCGCTGGTGGGTTCGTCCATCAGCAGCACCTTGGGCTCCACGGCCAGGGCGCGGGCGATGCAAAGCCGCTGCTGCTGGCCCCCGGACAGGCCCAGGGAGTTCTTTTTCAGCCGGTCTTTCACCTCGTCCCAAATGGCCGCCCCCCGGAGGGACTGCTCCACAAGTTCATCCAGCTTGGCTTTGTTTTTGACGCCGTGCGTGCGGGGGCCGTAGGCGATGTTATCATAGATGCTCATGGGGAAGGGGTTGGGCTTCTGGAACACCATGCCGATTTCCTTACGCAGAGCGTTCACATCCAGGCCGGGAGCGAAAATGTCCGTATCCAGATACCGCACCTCTCCGGTGATCTTCACGCCGGGGATTAGGTCATTCATGCGGTTCAGTGTTTTCAGAAAAGTGGACTTTCCGCAGCCGGAAGGGCCGATCAGAGCGGTGATGTTGTTCTCTGGAATCTGGATATTGATATTTTTCAATGCCTGGGCGCTACCGTACCAGAGGCATAAATTTTTTGCGGTGATTGCGTGATTCATAGTGCTCTCCTTTTCTTGAAGCAGCGGCCCACCAGGGCGGCGGTCAGGTTGACCGCCAGTGTCAGGAGCATCAGAATCGCGGCAATGGCAAAAGCCACACCGAACTCCCCCTGCTCCTTCGCGTAGACATACAGCGCCACGGTGAGGGTAGCCCCCGGACTGGTCAGGCCGGTAAAAAAGCCGTTCAGCGCATGGGCGAAGCCCGCTGTAAACAGCAGCGCCGCCGATTCACCCAAAATGCGCCCCACCGACAGGATGCAGCCGGTGATGATGCCGTCCGCACATCCGGGCAGTACCACCGTGCGGATGACCCGCCACTTCCCGGCCCCCAGGCCAAAGGCCCCCTCCCGGTAACTTTGCGGAACCGTCCTCAAACTCTCTTGGGTCGTTCTCATGACAGTTGGCAGGTTCATCATCACCAGGGTCAGCGCACCAGCCAACAGGGAAGTCCCAAACACGCTGGTAAATACCAGCATCCCCACAAGGCCGTAGATGATGGAGGGGATGCCGGAGAGGGTTTCCGCCGCGTACTCGATGACAGACACCAGACGCTTATTTGCGGCGTACTCGGTCAGATAGACCGCCGCTCCCGCCCCCACGGGCAGGACGATCAGCAGGACGGCGAGGATGATGTAGATGGTGTTCAGAATATCCGGCAGGATGCCTATGGTGTCCGACAGGTAGCTGGGTTTGGTGGTCAGCAGCTCCCAGGACAGGTTGGGGAGACCCTCAGCCAGCACATAGCCTATGAGGAACAACGCCAGAGCGCACACCAGCAGCACCGACAGGGCGCACAGCAGCCCCATTACACCGATATAGGCCCTCCGGGATGGGGAGATTGGTCTGTCCAGCATAATCAGCCCTCCTTTTGCCCCTTGAGGAAGAAATTCAACTCGGCGTTGATCAGCATGATGAACAGGAACAACACCAGGGCGATAGAGAACAGTGCCTGCCTCTGGAGGCCGCTGGAATAGGACATTTCGCTGGATACCGCCGTGGTAAGAAATCGGACGCTTTCAAACAGTGAGGGCATATTTGCCGCGTTGCCGGATACCATCATCACCGCCATAGCCTCCCCGATGGCCCGGCCTACTCCCAGCACCACCGCCGCCGCGATGCCGCTTCGCGCCGCAGGGACGGATACCCGAAAATAGGTTTCTATCGAGGTCGCGCCGAGGGCCAGGGATGCGTCCTCGTACTCTTTCGGTACTGCCTCCAGCGCGGTAATGGATACTTTGATGATGGAGGGCAGAATCATGACCGACAGGACGATGATTGCCGCCAGCAGGCTAGCCCCGTCCGGCACATGGAACAGCGCCCGGGTACCCGGCACAAGCACCAGCATCCCCACCAGACCGTAGACCACAGATGGAATACCCGCCAGGAGGCTAACAGCGGCCTCAACGATGGATTTTACTTGGGTTGGAGCCAGCTTCGCCAGATAAACCGCCGCGAAAAATCCTACCGGGACACCGAACAGGATAGCGCCCGCTGTGCCGTAAATGCTGGTGAGAATGAACGGGAGGATGCCGTATGAGGGCTGTGCGGCGGTAGATTCCCAGGTGTCACCCAGTAGAAAGGGCACAAGCCCGATCTGCCGGATGGCAGGGATGCCGGAGACCACCAAATATACGGTAATCAGCAAGACACAGCCTACTGTAACCAATCCCAGCATCAGAAATATCCCGTGGACTGCGGTTTCCAGCAGTTGCTTTCTACTGCGCATAGTCAATTTGCCGCCACAGCGCCCGCGCCAGAGATCAGCTCCGCCGCATCAGGGGAGGTTGCGAAGTCGAAGAACTTTTGCGCTTGCTCCGAAAGGGGCGTGTCCGTCTTGGTGACCAGGACAAAGGGCCGCTGAATGACATAGCTGCCGTCCTTCACCGCATCCTCTGTGGGTGCTACGCCGCCTACTGTGACGGCCCGCACCGTGTCCTTGACGGAGGCGAGGGAGGCGTAGCCGATGGCATCCGGGTTCTGGGACACGGCGGTAATCACATCGCCGGTGGAGGTCAGCTCCTGGCGGTACTGGCAGTTGTCTGCTGTGCCGGTGATGGATTCAAAGCCGTCCCTGGTTCCGCTGCCGGCTTCCCGGCCAATCAGGACAATCTCTGCGTCGTGTCCGCCCGCGTCCTTCCAGTTGGTGATCTCCCCGGTAAAGATTTTGGCGATGGTGTCCACATCGAGATCAGAAACGGGATTGTCGGGGTTGACGATCACCGCAATGCCGTCATAGGCCAACACCGTTCCGGTCAGGCCCTGGGCGGATTCTTCCTCCTTCAGATTGCGGCTGCTGAGGCCGATGTCGCAGCGCCCCTCCAAGACTGCCTGGATGCCAGAGCCGGAGCCGGTGGGGTTGTAGGTGAAGGTCACGCCACCGTTCTGTTCCATAAACGCCTCACCCAGCGCACCGATCACCTTCTCCATGGAAGTTGAGCCGTCGGTGGTGACGGTACCGGACGTTTTCTGTGAACATCCCGCCATAACCGACAGGGCTAGCACAGCAACCAGCATAAGACTTGCAAATTTTTTCATGTTCAAATTCTCTCCTTTCAACTTTTGGGGTACGAGAAAAGAATACTGCTGGTATGTAAAATTCAAAAGAGAGGTATTGTAAAATGAATGTAAAATCGGGTATCACCATTGTAGCAAGCAGTGTCTTTGTTCCCACAAAGACTCGAAACTGCAGTTCCCGGCGTTGCCGGAAACCGCTGTTTCTGCTTGTTGGGGTAGCACCCCAACCCCCTTGAACAGCCCCGTTGCCGGGGCTGGCTGCGCGTTCGTTTCACGAACGCTGTTGTCCCTGCTGCGCAGGAACAGGCGGGACTTTCGCCCCTCGTGGAGCCAGAAACGACCGCCTCGGTGTTTCCGGGAAAAAGAAAAAGACGGAAATGCCTCACTCTCCTGCTTGCTATCGAATAGCGGCAAGGCTCGCAAGGGACTGTCTGGACAATTCCCAAATCTCGTCCAGGCGGTTCTGTAAATCTTCAATGTCCGCCGCATAGATGCTCCCGGTTTCGTTCGCCCGTTTAGCGTACTGGTTCAGATTATCGGAGCATCACCGGAGCATGACAGTAAGCTGGCGCACATCCTTCAGGTCCAGCCGGATACAGATTCCGTCCAGCGCCATCTTGCGGACATAGGCGCTCATGTTCAAAATGCCGGCGTCCTCCATCTTGAGTTTTATCCGCTCCTTGTCCTCCGGGGAAATGCGGATTTTCAGTTCTTCGGTCCGTTTGCTCATTGCTTTTGAGTTCCTCCCCTCGCAAATAAAATCATTATGAAAAATTAATAAATTCTTACGGAAATGAGCTTGATATTTTGCAAAATGTGCCGATAGAAACAATATCGCATGAAAACGACATGCTTGCGAAAGCTCTTTACAACATGCGGACGAACGCGATCCGTAAAAATTACGGATTTGACGGTGAATATGGTAAAATCCATATTTTATAGCTTGACAAAAAGAAAAGAGTAAACTAGGAATTAAAATATGGTACAAGCTAATTTTAGTAAAATATCCACGTCAACGACTGTGCAAAGTGCTAAAGACATCCACAGCACGCTCAGTTACGCCCAAGCGCACAAAACGCAAATTTTTGTTGACATCATCAGCGAAGGAAAAACCATCCACCAAATTCGCGCCTATTGCATTGACCATAACAAATCCATCATCCGTCTTTTCGTGCAGTCGAAACAAGAAATAAAATTCCCCCAACACGCGGAAGTTTCCATGCTTTTTTATACGGAAAAAGACGGAAAACAAGTTCCCTGCAACTTCTTAAGCACCATAAAAAATACCTTTACCCATAAGGGCTTGTTTTTCATCGACGTCAGCGTCCCCAATTTCATCGGACACTCCCAACGCCGCAACTGCGTGCGCATTCCCATTACGAAATCAGAAATTCCCAACCTGAAACTTTGGGCTGAAAGCAAAGCGGGCTCGGACGAGCAAATGCAGTGGCTTGCCATTCAGGACGAAGAATTTGATATTGTGGACGTTTCCACCGGAGGCATGCTTTTTCTGCTCAACGCAAATATCGAAATCGCAAAACAGCTCAAAGAAGGCTCCAAAATTTTGCTTACGGCGATTTTTCCTTATTCCAATAAAGCGCCGCTTTGCCTTTCCATGCTTTCGACAATCAGGCGTTATGTGAAAAATCCCCATAATTCCGAATGGTATTCCATGGGCATACGCTTTGTGCGTTGGGCTTATCTGGAAAATTACAGCACATGGAACAGCATACCGGACGATAACGGCATACCTCCTTTGTCCAACTGGGTTTTCCAAGTCATGGCGAACAGAAAAAGAGCATAGACATTCCGCCTGCTTTCCTTTTCTCAGATAATCGTATATTGTATTCTCAGCCTCAAAATCAATTTTGCACAAAACTTTCTGTTTTTTTACTGGTTCGGCTTCTTAATTTTGCTTGATTTTTAAGCCTGATTTTTCTACTGTTGTTCATGCGTCAGGAGGTTTTATGCTGGGGACGACAGTAAATGTGGGGGCTATTCTTCTCGGTTCGCTTATCGGCGGAACAATAAAAAAAGCGCTCCCGGAAAAAATTCATGACAGCCTTTTTCTTGCCATGGGTTTAGCCGCACTTTTCATCGGCATTAATTCCGTTGTGCATACTATGCCCAAAACCGAATATCCGGTGCTTTTTATCGTCAGCCTCGCGCTGGGAAGCAGCTTTGGCACATACTGCAGCATAGACGACAATTTCCATAAGTTCGCGGCAAAATGCGGAAAAGGACATTTAGGCAAAGGGCTTTCAACGGCGATTTTGATTTTCTGTATCGGAACACTGTCCATTTTAGGTCCGATAGAAAGCGCGCTGAATGGAAACAACACCTTTCTTTATACCAATGCGACCCTTGATTTCATCACGTCCATCGTTCTCGCCTCCGCTTACGGCTACGGAATCATGCTTGCCGCCGCGGTGCTTTTTCTTTGGCAAGGCTCTTTGTATGTGGGTGCGATAAGTTTATCCGGTTTTTTGCAGGGTGCTCTTTTAAATGAACTTTCCCTTATCGGCGGTATTTTAATTGCGGCATCGGGCTTAAGCATTTTGCAAATCAAGGATTGCAAAACCCTCAATCTTCTGCCCTCCCTGCTTGTCCCCGTGCTCTTTTTTCTTATTAAAAACAATTTCTTTTGATAATTATGAACGATAAAAACCTTTTTCTTTTAAACAGTTATGATTATGTTCTTCCCGAAGAACGTATCGCCCAATGTCCCGCTTCTGAAAGACAAAATTCCCGCCTTCTTTTTTTGGAAAGAAAAACAGGAAAATACGCGGATCACACGTTTAAAGACATTGTTCAGTTGCTTCCTGACAACGCCCTCATCATTGCCAACAATTCCAAAGTGATCCCCGCACGCCTGCAAGGACACAGAAAAAGCGGCAGCAAAATTGAACTGCTCTTTCTCGAACCAGCCCCGCTTATCGACAGAAAAGCCCGAAAAAACGGCGAATACCGCATTGCCCGGACAGAAGTTTTGCTCAAAGGTGCAAAACGTGTGAAACCAGGCGAAACCTTGGACTTTCCCGAAATGGAACTCACCGCTCTTGAAAAACGGGATTTTGGCAAACATATTGTCAGCATCACGTATAAAGACAGCCTTGTTCCCCTGCTGAAAAAATACGGAGACCTGCCTTTGCCTCCCTATATCAAAAGGGAACACGGTTCGGAGCGAGAAGATTTCACACGCTATCAGACCGTTTATGCCAAGGAAAAAAACATCGGCTCCGTGGCGGCTCCGACCGCAGGTCTGCATTTTACGGAAGAAATACGCCGGGAACTTTTGAAAAAAGGCTGTTCATGGCAGGAATTGACGCTTCATGTAGGCTACGGAACATTCAGCCCTGTGCGGGCTGACGATATTCGGGAACATGTCATGCATTCCGAATATGTTGAAATTTCAGCAGAAACAGCCCAAGCAATAAACAATGCCAAAAAGAAAGGATGTCCCGTCATTGCTGTCGGCACAACCAGCACCCGCAGTCTTGAAGGTATGGCGCAAGCTTTTTCCGAAGCGAAACTTGGACAAAACAATGCTTTTTTCTGCAGCAATTCCGAAGAATTGAATGAAAACAGCTTGTTCCCCTCCCACGGCTGTTTCGGACATACCGATATTTTTCTTTATCCTGGCAAAGAGTTTCATATTGTCGACGGGCTGATTACCAATTTCCACCTGCCCAAATCCTCCCTGATCATGCTTGTTTCGGCTTTTGCGGGTTATGAACATGTCATGCGGGCATACCGGCATGCCATAGAAGCGGAATACCGTTTTTTCTCCTATGGGGACGCAATGCTTATTGTATAATTTTTTTTATAAATAGGAATAATTCCTACTTGCTTAAAAAAATATTTTCTTTTATACTTAATCTGCTTTTTAAGCGTTACAAAAACAATAAAGGATCACCATGGCAAAAAAATCCCGCTCAATTTATTATACGGCTTTCTTCTTATTTGTTGCCGGCATCGGATATATGATTTGGTCAGGACTTTCGCAAAACAGCGTTTATTTCCTCAATGTTTCCGAAGCCCTCGCCCAAGAAACCCCTCAATCGGCGCTGTCCGCCCGCGTTTTCGGAATTGTTTCCGATACGCCCATAGAACGTCCCCAAGACGGACTTGGAGCGAACTTCACCCTTGAAGACTATGAAAACAAATCACAAACGATTCAAGTGAATTATCGGGGTGTTGTGCCTGACACATTTAAAGCGGGCTCGGAAGTGATCATCGAAGGTTCGCTGCAAAATTCCGTATTCACGGCAAAAACCTTGATGACGAAATGTCCTTCAAAATATCAAAAAGAAAACAGAGAAAAAAACGTTTAACCTTTATCCTACGGATTTAACAAACCATTATGACACAATTCGCCCATATTCTCATGCTTCTTTCCCTTGTTCTTGCGACACTGGGAACACTTTTTTGCATATTCGGACTCGGCAGAAACAAAATGACAGCCTCTTCCCTGAAACTTCTTGAAAATGCAAATCTTGCCGTAACGCTTTTTTACTGCCTCGCTTCAGCCATTCTCTTTTTCGGTTTCTGGAGCTATGATTTCAGTATAAAATATGTGCATGATTACAGCGACTTATCCTTGCCTCTTTTTTACCGGCTGACAGCATTTTGGGGCGGGCAGGCAGGTTCCCTGCTTTTTTGGGCATTGAGCCTCGTGTTGTGCGGCGCATATTTTCAAAGCACGGAATCATATACAAAACTCAGCCTTGAAACAAAAATATGGTATCTGCTCTTTTATTTTTCAATATTGGCTTTTTTCGGAGTATTGCTCACAACATACAACAATCCTTTTGAAATCTTATCCCCGGCTCCTGTCAACGGACGGGGACTGAACCCCCTTTTGCAAAACCCCGGAATGATTTTCCACCCGCCCCTTTTATTATTGGGTTACGGCGGGTTTACCATTCCCGCATGCCTTGCGTTGGCGCAAGCCCTTTCCCTGCAAGGCGGCACGCAGTACAATATTTCAAAAACTGAAACCGCATGGCATGTCTGCACAAAACCCCTTATCTTGGTTGCATGGCTTCTGCTCACAGCCGGCATAATCCTTGGTGCATGGTGGGCGTATATGGAACTTGGCTGGGGCGGCTATTGGGCATGGGATCCCGTTGAAAACGCGTCAACAATTCCATGGTTCTTCGCAACGGCAGCGCTTCATTTCGGCTTTATCGAACAATACAGAAACAAAGCCCATCGCTTCCACACCCTTTTCATGGCATTGACCTGTATTTCAGCGTTCTTCGCTACATGGCTGGTACGGGGAAACGTCGTGGAATCCGTCCATGCTTTCGGAAGCGGAGGCGTCGGTCCTTTGCTTTTATGTTTCGTCATCGGCACAAGCATTGTAGCCTTTTTGACCGTTCTCACCATGCCGAAAAAAGGCGAGCCTTTCAACGGACTGGAAACGAAAGAAGGCTTTTTGCTTTCCACCAGTATTGTCTTAATCACCATCAGCCTTATCATCGGGCTTGCAACCCTGTGGCCCGTTATCAGCAAACTTTGGTCAGACAATCCGGTGGGCTTGCAGGCAAGTTTTTATAACGGCGTAATCTTGCCGCTGCTGACTGTGGTCATCGCTCTTTTAACCGTCTGCCCTTGGCTTTCATGGAAACAGGGATTGAACCATGCAAAATATTTTCTTGCCGTTCTTTTGATTTTTATCGCCTTCATGGGAATTTTCTGGACATTTTTCGCTGTCAAGGACCCCACTCCGCTCATAGCCGCGAGTTTTTCCGTCGCCTGCATGGCAAGCTGGGCATTGTATTTCATGGTTCTCAAACATCCGCTGCAAAAGCTTTCCCCCGTGCTCGTGCATATGAGCTTGGCTGTCATCAGCCTTGGCGTCGCTTTTTCAGGTCCTTACAAGGTTGAACAGGAAGTTGCGCTTGAACGCGGACAAGAAATACAAATTGACACGTTTACGGTGAAACTTCTGGAAATCTACGAAGGGCGGGAACGCACGGGACGGTATGATTTTTTAGAGGCGGAATTGCTCGTGACCCGAAACGGCAAAGAAACGGGCATTGCCCAAGCGCAGCGAAGAATTTACGCAAGCTTTCCGCAAAACGCCTATGCGGAAGCAAGCACGATCTTCTCCCTCGGCAAAGAATTTTATGCGACATTCCTCGGACTTGATGAAAAAACACGTGCCGTGATGCGTTTATCCGTACATCCTCTTGTCAACTGGCTGTGGATCGGCGGAACCATTATGAGCCTTGCCCCGTTTATCAGTGTGTACGCAAACAGAAAGCGCAGGAAAAGCACACAAGAAAATCCTCCCGAAAATTCCTAGGAAAAATCATAGGAAATTCTTATGGACAAGCCGGTTTTAACCTTTGAAAACATAAGCAAAATGTACGAGTTGCGTTTACTTTACAAAAACGTGCATTTTTGCTTGTATCCAAAGCAAACGGCTCTTGTCACGGGAAAAAACGGTTCCGGCAAATCCACGCTCCTAAAACTGGCGGCGGAATTGACCAAGCCGACACAAGGCAAAATCATCTGTTCTTTTGAAAAGGAAAAAATCGGATATTTGGGACATCAGACATTCATTTACCCGCACTTGTCCGCCTATGAGAATTTGCTTTTCTGGACCCAGGCGTTCACCCGAAAAAAATGCTCGGAAAAAGAAATTCTCACACTTCTCAAAAGAGTATTCTTGGAAAAATTCTGTTACGACAAAGCGGGAATTTTTTCACGGGGCATGGCGCAGCGCCTCAATATCGCACGTATCATCCTGCAGGATCCGAGCCTGTTGCTCTTGGACGAACCTTGCACGGGACTCGACAAAGAATCGCAGGAACTTTTTTATGCCGTCATTCAAGAGTTTCAGGCAAAAAACGCGGCTATTCTTTGGGTCAGCCACAACCCGCAGGAAGATATGCGCTGCGCAAGCCATATGCTGCACATTGAAAAACAGCAGATCGCATTCACTAAAATACAAGGGGCGCTGGCATGATAAAAACAGCCCTCCTCCTTGCCAAAAAAGATTTAACCATTATTTTGGGCAGAAGCGCAGGATTATGCCAAGCCCTCCTTCTCGGCTTATTGCTCATTTTCCTTTTCAGCCTTTCTCTGCAAAACGGGGAAAGCCTTTCCCCCCATGCGGCATCGACCATGTTTTGGCTTGCTTCCGTATTTTGTCAAGTCCTTATTTTTCAAATGCTCTATGCCGTTGAAGAACAAAACGGGGCAAGAACCGGACTGCAAACCTTGCCTTGCCCCCTGCAAACCATCTGGCTTGGCAAATTTTCAGCAGGCATTTTTCTTTTACTGGCTTCCCAAGTCCTTTTCATTCCCGCGGTTTTTATTTTTCTCAACCAGCACCCCGGCGAACATTTCCTCTATGCGCTTTTTGGAATTTTTCTTACCGATATAGGAATTTGCACGTGCGGAAGCTTGCTCGGAGCACTCTGTACCGGACAATCAGGCAAAGAATCCTTGCTGAGCATCATCCTTTTTCCTTTATTGATTCCTCTTTTATTATCTGCTATTTCCTTATGTTCGGCGGGACTTCTGGATTTACATAACCCTCCCGTGCAAACTGCCCGAATAATCCAATGGATCGGAATTACGCTTGCTTTCGATTTTATTTTCAGCGCTGCAAGCTTGCTCCTTTTCCCTTATCTATATCATGGTGAATGAAATGAAACATACCTATCCGGCTTTTCTTGCGGCAAGCGTCGTCATTTGCACCGCCATCGCGCAATACCTCATTTATTTTTATGCCCCCGTAGAACAAACCTTGGGATACGCCCAAAAAATATTTTATTATCATTTGCCTGTCGCGTGGTGGGCTTTCGTCAGCTTTTCCTTCGCCGCCCTTTTCGCCGTCCTTTATCTTCTGAAAAAAGAAGAGAATTTCAACATATTAAGCCACGCCAATGCCGAAGTAGGCTTTTTGCTGGCGACTCTCACGCTTATCACAGGCAGCCTTTGGGGAAAACATTCTTGGGGAGTTTGGTGGACATGGGATCCGAAACTCACCACAGCCCTTATCTTATGGTTCATTTTCGCGGCGTATTTGGTGATACGCACCATGCCCATGCCCCGTGAGCAAAAAAACAATATTGCCGCGGTTATCGCCATCATCGGCTTTTTAGATGTTCCCCTCGTCTTTTTCGCAACAAGGCTGTGGCGTTCCATCCACCCTGCTGTTTTTCATTCCGAAGGCGGCGGACTTGAACCCGCCATGGCGCACACCGTTGTTTTTTGCGTGCTTTCTTTCGCCTTTATCTGGCTTTGGCTTGTCAGGTACCGAAAACAACAATTATCCCAAGAACTCAAACTTGAAACATTAAAAACAAAACTTCTGTATCAGGAAGAACAAGAATAAGGATCTGTTATGAATGCTGTCACTTCTTTGATTTGTGCGAACATCGGACTTTGGCTCGGTTTTGCCGTTTACTTTTTATTATTGTCCAAAAAACAGCGGCAAATAGAAAAACAAATCAAAATTCTTTCCGAACAAATGGATATTAACTAAACGGAGTTTCCAGAAATATGAAAAAACTTATCTTAGCCCTTTGCGGTTTCGGCGTTCTCACCATGCTTTTCACGTCCATAAATTTTTATATTGAACAAAACAAACATAAGCACCCCGCAAGCGGCAGCCCGCAAACGGCAAGCAATGAAATGAAAAAGGCATTCGCCCCGAACCAGGGACAAAGCAAAAGCCTCGCTCCCGACACCATGCTTCCCGAAAATATTCCGCCTGCGATGCTTGAAGCCATGGAAAAACAGGGAATCACTCTGGAAGATTTGCAAAAAAACAATCCTGACGGCATGCAGAACATGAAGAATATGCCTGACATGCAAGGCATGAAAGGCAAAAAGTTTCCGGAAGAAATGTTAAAAGCCATGCAAGAGCAAAACAAAATGCAGAAAAACAACAAATCCGGGGGACAGCAAAACGATCCCCTGAAAAAAGCCGTTGAGCATATCAAGAGCCACGGCGAACAAAACATGATAAAACATCTCGAACACAGCCTTGCAACGCTTGAGGCAAATCCCGGCGATGAAACCGCCCTTTCCGACGTTACGGAAATTTTCATAGCCCATGAGGAAACGGAAGCCGCCGAACACCTTCTCAAGCAAGGTATCATGACAGCGCCGAACAGCGCGGTTTTACCCTATCTTTACGGACAAGCCCTCGCCCATAATTCCCGATACGCGCAAGCCGCCGAACAATGGGAACGGGCTTTATCGCTGCAGGAATCTGCGGAAGTGCATTATTCTTTGGGAATGCTGTATCGCTATCAATTAAATAAAGAGGATGATGCGAAAAGGCATTTTCAGAAATCGAGCGGGCTTCCCGCCCACGACCCGCGTCTTGCCGAACATTTGAAAATCGAATTGACAAAATAGCCGTTCGGCGGAGTTTTCACTGCGCAGGGTACCATAATGCAATTAAAAAACATTTTTTTTGTCTTGGGCTTGCTGGCGATATGCCTCGCATTTCTCTTGGTTTTTCCAAGCGTGATTTCTCTTGCGTACGGCGAATACAAAACCCTGACCCTTTTTGCGCAGTGTTTTGCAGGAACGTTTTGCTTCGGTCTTTTGCTCGCCTTTCTCGCAAGACCGCCCAAAGGGGAGAAAATTCAAATCACAACCCGCGAAGGCGTCGCCATTGTCGGGCTTTGCTGGATTTCAGCAACATTCATCTGCGCCTTGCCCTATTTTTTCATTACGGACATCTCTTTTCCCAAAAGCCTTTTTGAATCCGCTTCCGGACTGAGCACGACAGGCGGAACAATTTTTTCCGACGTGGAAATTCTGCCCAAAGGAATTTTGTTTTGGCGCAGTTTCACCCAATGGTTCGGAGGACTTGGCATTATTGTTTTTTCCCTTGCCCTGCTCCCCATTATCGGGACGGGAGGCATGCAGCTTTATAAAGCTGAAACCCCCGGAATCAACAAAGACAAAGTCGCCCCCAAAATGATTGATACAGCCCGCTCCTTATGGGGTATCTATTCTGCATTGACGTTCACCCTTGCAATTATTTTATATTTGCAGGGGCTTACATTTTTTGACGCGCTCACCCATGCCCTTTCCACCTTGTCAACAGGAGGATTTTCAACGAAAAACGCTTCCATTGCGGCTTTCAGCCCTGCCAGCCAATGGACCATCGTTGTTTTCATGTATCTCGGAAGCGTCAATTTCACCCTGCATTTTCTCTTTTTGCACGAAGGCGTGAAAAAATATCTTCAAAATGAGGAATTTGTTTTTTATACGCTGTATTTGCTGGTCAGCATAACCCTTATCGCCTTTTGGCTCTATTTTACGGATACGCCCGCACAATATCTCCTGCATGAGGAAAAAACCGCTTATTCCTTTGAAAGGGCGTTCCGCGACGCCGCCTTTCAGCTCATAAGCCTTATGACCTCGACGGGTTTTTCCACTGCTGATTATATCCAATGGCCCCTTTTCACCCACCTTGTCATTTTATTGTCCATCGTATGCGGCGGCTGCACAGGTTCGACGGCAGGGGGATTGAAATTTCTGCGTCTGCTTATCATTGTGAAGCTTATAAAAAACGAACTCAAACGCCTCAGCCACCCGCGCGCTGTCGAACGTATCAAAATCAACGGCACGCCCATTGACGATGTAGCCATAAAAGGCGTACTCATCTTTTTTGCCCTTTATATTTTAAGTATCGCCCTCGGCACGCTGTTTTTAAGCACGCAAGACCTCAATTTGGAAAGCACGTTTTCGACGACCATAAGCTGCATTTCCAATGTCGGCCCGGCTTTCGGCAAACTTGGACCAACCAACAACTTCAGCATTTTCAACGACCTTGACCTGACCATACTTTCTTTTTTGATGATTTACGGCCGCCTTGAAATGTTTACCATTCTCCTGCTTTTCATGCCGAAATTCTGGCGGTAACAATTATATTGCACCATTTCTCAAAAAAGGCTATGAATATAAAAAATAAGGAGCTTTTATGAAAAAAATAATTCTTCTTTCAAGTTTACTTTTTCTTACGGCATGCGTTTCCGGTTTTAATTCTTCTCCCGAAACTCCCGCTTCAAGCACCGTAAGCAATGTTTATACAAGCCAATTTCCGGAAGTGCCTATTCCCATGCTTATGAAAACAGACCCTAAAAATACCCTCACCACCGTCAATTCCGCCGGTGAGAAATTGGGACGTGAAAACTTTACCGGAAACATGGAAGCAAGCAATCTTGCCGCCCACATGATACAAAACCTGACCTCCCAAAGCTGGTCTTTAATCGGAACCATGCAAGGCGAAAAGAGTTTGCAGCTCTATCAGAAAGATACCAGATACCTCATTATTTTCATTGAAGCCGGAAGTTTCAATACCAATATGCAGATTTGGGTCGTGAACCATATCAATAATTTCTCATTGCCCGCCCAAGGCAACGATCCTTTCAATTTCGGCGATACTCCCGCCTTCCAATCTGCGCCGATCAATGACAATTTTAATGACTTCGGGGCTGAATCCGTTTTCTGATACGCAAAGGACGCCGCTATGCCTTACGAGCTGCTGCATTACAAAAAACACGCAAAAAAACATATCCATTTAGGAATTTGCGGATCTGTCGCCGCCTATAAAAGCCTTGAGCTCATGCGTGCGTTTTTAAAATCCAATATCCATGTAAGCGCCACCCTTACGCCCTCTGCTGAAAAATTCATACAGCCGCTCTGTTTTGAAGCTCTCGGTGCGAATAAAGTTTACGGACAAATGTTTCAGGGGGAATTTCCGTTTGATCATTTGGAGCCAAGCCAAATAGCCGACGCAATGGTCATTGCGCCCGCCAGCGCGACCACCATCGCAAGGCTCGCCCACGGCTTGGGTGATGAAATGCTTGCCTGCCAAGCTCTCGCCTTTGACGGTCCAATTCTTCTCGCCCCTGCCATGAACCCTAAAATGTGGGGAAATGCCGCCACCAATGCCAACATTGAAACATTGCTCAACCGCGGTTTCTTTCTTACGGAACCGGAAAGCGGCGCTGTCGCCTGCAAAGACGAAGGACAAGGCAGGCTCGCCCGGCTTGAAAAGATTTATTATGACTCCTTGGCTCTTTTGACCGAACAAGACCTGTATGGCAAAAAAATCCTCATCACCTTGGGACCCACCGCCGAAAAATGGGACGCTGTAAGGGTATGGACGAATAATTCCACGGGAAGCATGGGAACAGCCCTTGCTGTCACCGCATGGCTCAGAGGAGCGGATGTTTATGTTGTCGCCGGTCCGAACAGTCAATACATTCCCCAAGACAGCCGCTTACAATGCCATTCCGTGACAAGCGCCGATGAAATGTATGAAAAATGCCATGAATTATGGGACGCTATGGATTATGGAATTTTTACGGCAGCCGTGGCTGATTTCAAACCCCGAGCGGGACTTGCGCACGAAGAAGACACTAGCTCTTTCCATACGGTAAAATTCAAAAAAGAAAATCACGCAGACGGTTTCGATATTCATTTTACCCCTAACCATGATATTTTGAAAAGTATCGGACAAATCAAAAAGCCCGGGCAAAAACTCATGGGGTTCAGTGCGGAATCAGGTTCACACACGGACGAATTGGCAAGAGCCGTCAAACAAAAACTGGTCAATAAAAACTGTGACATCGTCGTGGGCAATTTTATCAGCGAAGCTATGGGCAAAAAAACCAACAAAGTTTATGTTGCCGACAAGAACGGTATCGAAGAAGCATGGGGAACGATGTCAAAAGCCGATTTGGCATGGGATTTGCTTTCTTATTTGGAAAGTGTCTGATATGAATAACCCGTATTTGCTCCAAAATTTAAAGTCACAAGGATTTCACTATATTCTTTTCGATACTGTCGAACAAAAAAAAGAATACAGCCTCACTGCGCCCAAAAGCCCCGATATAAAAATTCCTCCCGGTCCTGCCGAACAATTTAAAACAAACAATCCTCAAGCGGCAAGTAATTATAAACAAAAATTTCCTCCGCTTTTAAAACCCGAAAAACCTAAAAAAGAAAAGCAGGAACTGAGCGTTTTTGAAAAAAATCCCCTCAAACAGCCAATTTTGCCTTTTGACAAATGGCCCGAAGACTGGAAAAAAATTCAAAGGCAATGCAAATTTCCTCCTGAAAAGCCCAAACATATTTCCCGCCAAATCATTTGGACCTATGCGGGCTTGGAATATGATTTGTTTACGGATAACAGCAGCGACAAAAGGCGTCGGCTTATCGGACAAATCATAAAAACCCTTTCTTTTCCGCGGGGAACGCATATATTTTTGCCCTATAAGCATATCAACGCGCAGGGACAATCGGAACTTGCCAAAGAACAGGACTATTCCTTTTTTTGGTCTGCCGTTGATTTGATCCGTCCGCGCGTCCTTGTTGTTTTCGGAGAGCAGAGCATTGCGGAACTTGACCTGCCTCCCCTTCTGCCAACGCAAAAACATACGCTCATGCCTGTCACGGTTTTTGCGCTTGACGATATCATGCTGTATACGGAAAATGAAAGCGAAAACAATATCATGATCAATTTCCTTTCGGACAACCTTAAAAATTTCGCCTGATTTATTTTTTAAGAACGGAACGCCGCACGCTGGACAGAAAAATAAAAATAGGCTACTTATAAAACAAATCATTTCATAGGGAAATGCGCTGCATTGCAGTTTTTACGGACCACAACAAAGGAGTTTTATTTTGGACGGTGATTCGCAACGTTCTATGTGGGATAAAATTACCCATTTATTTGGCAAAGCTGAAGATAATTTAGAACAAGCCATAATGGAAGCGCGTGACGAAGGCGATGTCGAAGCGGAAGAAAGCAATATGCTTTTATCCATTTTGGAACTTGGCGAAAAGCAGGTTCAGGAAATTATGACTCCGCGTACGGACATCACCTGTCTCGCCAGTGAAACAACCATTCAAGAAGCCGCCCGATGCATTTTGGACAACGGACACTCAAGGATTCCCGTATATAAGGATACCAAAGACAATATCATCGGTATCATTTACGCAAAAGACCTGCTCACTTACCTGGTCGGCGATAATCATAATTTTGACGACCATGTCAATAAAATCATGCGTCAGCCTTTTTTTATTCCCGAAACGAAAATTTCCGCCGAACTCTTGCAGGAATTTCGCTCAAGAAAAAACCATATCGCCATTGTTGTTGACGAATACGGCGGAACAAGCGGACTTATCACCATTGAAGACCTTTTGGAAGTCATTGTCGGCGATATTGAAGACGAATTCGATGCCCCGAAAGAGGAAGATATTCAAAAAATCACCGACGAACAATATCTTTTGCACGGACGCGCCATGCTTGACGATTTGAATGACATCGACATTCCTGTCAGCTCGGACGAAGTGGACACCATAGGCGGTTATCTGAGCCTGCAAGCCGGGCATGTGCCCCTTGTCAATGAAGAATTCACCGTCGGAGAATGGAAATTCACCGTTATTGAAGCGGATACGAAACAAATCCATAAAATTTCCGCTCAAAAAATCGCCGAACAAACTCTTGAAGATGAATAAATTCACTTTGCTTGCCGATGTCGGCAATACCACGATGAAACTCGGTATCGCCGATGAACACGGAATTGTTCATAGTTTCGGCTTCCCTTCAAAATCCCTTTACACCGCAGACAGCTTAGGGTTTAACATCATTCAGCTGCTTGATTTGTATCATATTGAAAAAATCGAAAGCGTTTCCCTTTGCTCCGTTGTGCCTGAACTTGGAAAAATTTTTTGCCAAGCCTGCAAAAAATACCTGCACTGCGCACCCCTAATTTTTCCGGAAGATTTCAGTATTCCTCTGAACAATCAATACGCCAATCCGCAGGAAGTGGGTGCGGACAGGCTCATGGGGGCGTATGCCGCCCGCATGCTCCGCCCTGAAGCCAAAAGCATCATCTGTATCGATTACGGCACGGCAACGACCTTTGACTGCATAACGGGTATGGATTATCTCGGCGGACTCATCTGCCCGGGACTGTTTTCTTCGCACAACGCCTTGGCGAACGGAACCGCAAAGCTCCCTCATATCACCCTTGATTTCGACCGAAGCATTCCGCTTATCGGCAAAAGCACGGTCACAAGCATGAACCACGGCTTTGTTTTCGGCTTTGCCGCAATGACCGACGGGCTTTGCCAAAAACTCGCGGAGCAGCTCCCCGCGCCTTTGCACATTGTCGCCACCGGCGGCTATGCCGAAGATATTGCAAAACTCAGCAACAAAATCAACACCATACAACAAGATTTAATTTTAGAAGGTTTACGCCTTGCGTCTTGTTCGCTTTTAGCTTAAAATAAACATCATTTAACTGTAAAGGAGCATTTATGAGCACCATTACCTCCATTTGGGCGAGAGAAATTTTAGATTCCCGTGGTAATCCGACTATCGAAGTTGAGGTCGGGCTTGAATCCGGCATCGTGGGCAGAGCAGCCGTCCCCTCCGGTGCGTCAACAGGTTCAAGAGAAGCGCTTGAAATGCGTGACGGCGATAAATCCCGGTACAAAGGCAAAGGCGTTTCCAATGCCGTGAATTTCGTCAACGGTGAAATTGCGGAATCGCTTGTGGGCATGGACGCATTGCGTCAAGTCCAAATTGACACGACGCTTATCGACCTTGACGGAACCGAAAATAAATCACGTCTCGGCGCGAACGCCATGCTTGGCGTTTCTTTGGCTTGCGCCAGAGCCGCCGCAGAATTTCTCGGCATTCCCCTGTATCAATATATCGGCGGCATCAACGCAAAAGTCATGCCCGCCCCTATGATGAACGTTATCAACGGCGGAGCGCACGCTTCCAACAATCTTGACATCCAGGAATTCATGATCATGCCTTTAGGCGCCGAAACCTTTAAGGACGCTCTTAGAATCGGGGCGGAAGTTTTCCATACCCTCAAAGCTATTCTGAAACGGGACGGACATTCCACCGCCGTCGGTGATGAAGGCGGCTTTGCCCCCAACCTTAAAAGCCATGATGAAGCGTTCCGTTACCTTATCGAAGCTATTGAAGAAGCGGGCTATATTCCCGGAGCGGAAGTCGCCCTCGCCATTGACGTCGCCTCTTCTGAATTTTATGAAAACGGCAAATACCACATTAAAGGCGAAAATCTGGAACTCACTTCCGAAGAAATGTGTGATTGGCTTGCCGACTTTGTGGAACGCTATCCTCTTATTTCCATTGAAGACGGCATGGACGAAGGCGACCGCCGCGGCTGGAAACTTCTTACCGACCGTTTGGGACAGGAAATCCAACTTGTCGGCGACGATGTTTTCGTCACCAACCCTGACATTTTGGCGGAGGGAATTGAGGAAGGCATTGCCAATGCCATTCTTGTCAAATTAAACCAAATCGGCACGCTTACCGAAACCATGGACACCATTGAACTTGCGAAAGGTTCCGCTTACAATACGGTTATTTCCCACCGCTCCGGCGAGACGGAAGACAGCTTTATCGCGGACCTTGCCGTCGCCGTGAACGGAGGCCAAATAAAAACCGGCTCCCTTTCCCGCTCCGACCGTATTGCAAAATACAACCAACTCCTCAGAATTGAAGAAGATTTGGACGACAGCGCCATTTATTTCGGTCCTATTCTCGCTTCCCATTTCGGGCTTGATGACGACGAGTTTGACGACGAAGAATAATTTTACGAAGGCTGTCGTTTGGCAGCCTTCTTTTTAGGAATACTATGAAACGATTTCTATTCACCTGTTTTTTTGCCTTCTGCTTGGTTTTTCCCGCACTTGCAGAAACTTCGCTCCTGCATGAAGTGGAACAAGCCTATCAAAACATGAAAAATTTCAAAGCGGAATTTAAGCAAGAACTGTTTCACCGTGAAAGCAACACCACCCAAACAAGGACGGGGACCCTCGAATTTATGCCCGAAACATTCATTTTTTGGGAAACAAACGCGCCAAATAGGGAACTTATCGTCTGCAACGACAAAGAAGTATGGAATTACCTGCCCGATGAAGAATTGGCTTACCACTATTCCCCGAAGGTACTGGATACGTCCCATGCGATTTTAAATGTCATCACAGGTCAAGCCAAACTTGAAGACGGCTTTGAAACCGAATTTCTTTCTGAAAATACGGAAAAAAACACGCAGCAATTCACCCTTTATCCGTTGGAACCCAATCCGCAGCTGACGGAAATCACATTAACCGTAAATACCAAAACAAAGCGTATTCAGAAAATTGTTGTGCTTGATTTTTTCGGCAACCTCAACACCATTGAATTTACAAATTTTAACGCAGACATAGCATTAAAAAAGAACCGTTTTTATTTATCTTTGCCTGATACGGTTGAGATTGAAGACCATTTCGGCGATTAGAAAATACGCAGGAGTTCTGATACAATAAAGACCATCGGCTTAGCCGGTGTTTTTTTTGCACTCAAGCGACAAACAAAAAAGGGCTTTTCAGCCCCTTTTCAATATTTATGCACTATCGCTTCTGAAACTTCTTTCACGATTTTCAGCGGTAATTTTTCATAATACCATTGATACGCCAAACAATTTTTATCCGTTATACGCGTTTCAAAATCTTTCAGCAAATCAACCTCATCTCCGCCAAGGCTCGCCAGCCCCAAACGCAGCTGTTTTTCCCTGATCAACATGACGACATCTTCATATAGGGTTACGCAATCATCTGCGGTTATGCAGTCAAAAGGCATTTTCAAAAATTCTTTGAAATGATTTTTAAAATAATGGTCGCAAGACGGACAATCCTTTCCAATATATTTTTCAAATAATTCCGCCTCATCCGCCAAAACAGAAATAGCCTTCGCAAGCACTCTATATTCATCCATGGGATACAAACATTCTTTGCACTTATGCATGGAATCCATAATTTTCTTCGTATACATACCGTTCTCCGTTTTTTTGGTTAATATAACATTTCAAATAAAAATACCAGCAATTTTATCAAAAATTAATTTATTTGATAATTACAATGAAATACCAATAATAATTATCACAACAAAGTATAAAAACAAGAAATCAAATATTTAATACCACAAAATGCATTGAAACACATTTCTGCATTTTTACGCAGGCAATCTAAAGAAAATCATTTTGAACGATTAAAAGCAAAATATTTAAATAAGACGAACGTGCACAATGTTGTTAAAACTATTGCAATCAGTTGCCCGATAAGAACAGGAAAAGCGAAATATTGAACAATCAGTTCCAAAGAAAGGGCGTTTATCCCATATCCGACGGACCATGAAATCATGCATTTCACATATTCTTTCAGCCAATTTCCCTTTGTTTGAAAAACAATGGTTTTTTGCAGCACAAACGAAATAAAAGAAGAGAAAAACCAGGAAGCAAACAAGCTCGCCTGATAATTCTCTTCTCCTGACACCTTAATGAATAACGTAAACAATAAAAATGAAATAAGCGTGTTGCATATGCCGACAAACACAAATTTCATAAGCAAACGGCATCTATTTATCAGACTTTTACTCATTCATTTTCCAAGTGTTTTTCTTCCATAATTTTTAAAATCGCTTTCAACACCTCATTATCAAAATTAATAAAAATATACTTGTCCTGAACCAAGACAAAATCATTTTTAGGCCATTCTTTCATATTCTTCAATAAAGAAAAATACGGAACCAATTCCGTTAATAAGGTATCGACTGCTTTACTATGGGCTATAAAAACTTCTCCATTATACGTATAGAGTTTATACGTCTTGTTCACATTTAAATCAGAATGGTAATATTTTGCAACATATGAAAAATGATATTCAAACAAAGGCATAGTCATAAAAGAAGACTCATTCCATTTTCTTTTTTCTTTATACCATGTTAAAACATTTGATTCAAAATTTCCTAAAACAATAACTTGATATTCCCGATCATGAATATACAAAGGTGAATTTTCAATTTTTTCAAACACTGTTTCAAGCACTTTTTGTTCATGCTCAAAAGAAATTTTCCATAACTTTTGTGCATCATACAGCCTATAAATATTCATAGGCAAAAGAAAAATTAAAAATACGATTAATATATTCTTTGCCCATACAAATTTACTTTTTAAAATAACAGCAACAAAAAAAGCAAACAAAAAGATAACCCCATAAAAACTAACTCTTATCAGCCTCAAATCATTACCTAAAATAAATATTACAGCATTTGCAGCTAAAGGTAATAGGCATACACCAAAAACAGCAAGAAACAACTGAAAAATTTTTAATGAATGATATCTTATTTGATAAATAAACAACACTAAAAGAGCAAAAATATCGATAATCAATAATACCCATACAACGTTGCTATCGTAAAAAGGAACTGTATCGCTTAAATGACTGAAACTGCATTCTACAAGTTTCATAAACTGGTCAAGAGATCCGCCCAATAAATTCGTTGAAACGCTATATTCCAAAGCGTCAGCCCAAACCACTCCCGATACAATCAAAAAATGAATAATCACCTTAACAGTAATCAGGCTCAATACAATACAAAAAAAAGTTCTTATAACTTTTTTAAACAATAACTGTATGGATTGTTCTTCAAAACAATACATAACTATAATTTTTCCCAAAAACACAATTGCTATTGTATTTATTGCAGGAGCATATATTCCGAATGCAAAAACAAACAGCAAATAAGCTGAAAAAAAATAAAAATATGATTTTTTCTCTAATAATATCAAAGCAAAAATAACAATTGCCGGCAGCCATAAATGAGAAATCACATCAACACCGAAATAACACCAATAAATAACCAGCGGATTTAATACGACAACCAAGGAAAGAACCAAATAATTAAAAAATGTCTTGGGTACATTCCAATAATATGCCAACAAAATCCCGGTAAACGAAAAACCGAATAACGCAAAAGAAACATTGACAATCGGAAGCAGTCTTCCTCCTAACAATTGATTGAATAAATAATTTGTATAGCGTCCATTAAACAAGGAACTTTTTCCCCACATGCCATCGATCAAATAAGACCAATCATGGTTTCCCCAAAGAAAATGCACATTATAATATAAAAACACAAGGTTCAGAATTATGAAAACAGTCCAAAACGTCTTTCTGTATACCCCGTCGATAGCATGATACTTCTTTATGATGACAGTATCCCATTCATAATTGTTTATCAAACATTGCATTTTCTTTGGAAGATTTTTTTGAAAGAATTTTTCTGCAAATTTCTCACAGCAAATAAGCACTGCTTCAATTTTTTCACGCCAGCAAACGAACAATACTGTTATTGAAAACAATAACGCGGCGATACCTGTTATAAATTCCGGAAGATAAATATTTCTCAGCATGAATTTTGTCTTATACTGGACAGTGAGGGAAAGACCTTGTTCTTTTTCCGCCGGTACGGAAACCACATACGGGCGTTCGAACCATACGGTCTGTTTTTTAGCATTATATGATTTTCCGTTTACGGTAATTTTTTTTATATCAACAGAAAATTTAATAACATTGTCACCGTCTTTTTTTTGCCGGCTGTACAATTTTAACTGGACAGCTTCATTGCCGGTATTTTGAAAATAAACGGTTTTTGTCCGATATAAAAATGTCGAAGGCAGGCTGACAGTAAAACTTCCGTCGTTATTTTCATCAACGGCAATGCCTTCTTCCTGCTCATCGGCACTTACACGTATCGGATTGTCCGCTGCAATATCCAAAAAAACAGTTTCATTGATATTACTGTGATATAATAAAAACAAACCGGCAAGCAATAAAAAAAGAGCGGCAAAAGTTGCTAAAAACTTTTTTTGAAACATAGTTTTTCACCTAAAAATTTTATTCGTCAATATTTATCAATTCATCAACAATATAGAGAGGTCTGTTTTTAACTTCTATCATAATCCTGCCGATATATTCCCCCATAATGCCTAAAGCTATGAGCTGAATACCCCCGAAAAACAGAAGCAAAATAACCAAAGTCGGAAAACCTTGCACCGGATCGCCCCAAAGAATAGTTTTTATCAAGAAAAACAAGGCAATAACAAAAGAAACAAAAGCAATCCCCCCGCCTAAATAGGTCCAAACCCGAAGCGGCAGCGTGGAAGAGCCTGTTATTCCGTCCAACGCCAAATTCCATAATTTCCAAAAATTGAATTTTGAATTTCCTGCAGCTCTGTCGGCATGGTTATACAATACGGGACAAGATTTATAACCGACCCAATTAAAAATTCCTTTCATGAAAAGATGTTTTTCCCGGATTCTTAAAACAGCATTGACGACTTTTCTGTCCATCAAACGGAAATCCGCGGCATTATACGGAGCTTTTTGCTCTGAAATCAAATTATAGAATTCATAGAATTTTTTAGACAAAAATCTTCTGAGGCGTCCTTCATTTTTTCTGTTTTCCCTTACGCCGTAAACAATATCATAGCCTTCTTCCCATTTGGCAAGAAACGTTTTTATGGTCATCGGCGGATTTTGCAGGTCAACGTCAATAGGAATCACCGCATCTCCGGAGCTGTATTTCAATCCGGCATATAACGCCCTTTCCTTGCCGAAATTTCTTGAAAAACTGACAACTTTTATTCTGTTATCTTCTTCAGCATATTTTTTCAATATGTCCAGCGTATTGTCTTTGCTGCCGTCGTTCACGCAAACAATTTCATATTGATACGGACATTCGGCTAAAAATTTCCTCATTTCAGCGAAAAAAATATCAATAGCAGCCTCTTCGTTATACATCGGGGCTATGATTGAAATAAGCGCCTCTTCGTGCATGGTTTTCTCCCCTTTGCAGCAAACTGATTTTATCCGAAAAAATAGATTTGGAGCATAATTTAAATATATATATATATATTACGAAGAAAAATCAAGGATTTTTTTTGAATTGAAAGAATATGAGAAATAGACAACATTTTCTGATTTTGCTAAAAACAAAAAAGAAATAAAAACATACCGCAATAAAAAAAGGAAAAGATTGTATTTCTTATGAATGAACTGTCAGCTTTTTTATATTTCTTCATAGGGCTTGCCGTAATTTTCGGAGGAATTTTAAGAGGCATTTCAGGTTTCGGCTTTTCTCTGACCCTTATTGTCGCTTTAACGTTCTTTCTGCCCCCTTTGCAAGCGACAGCCCTTATTTTCATTTGGGAAATTTCCGCCAGCATTCTGCACCTGCCCTTTGTTTGGAAACATGTGGACTGGAACGCTTTAAAATGGCTTTGTGCGGGATGTGTTCTCGGTACGCCCCTCGGCGTTTATTCCCTCATCCTCATTCCGCCAACCCCCATGACAGTGCTTATCAATGCGACAGTTATCGTTTTAAGTATCGTCATGCTCAGAGGCTATACGCTGAAAAGAAACCTCAATGCTTTTGAAATCATAGGAACCGGCACAATTTCCGGGATTATCAACGGTGCGTCCGCAAATGGCGGACCGCCTGTCATTCTGCTTTTCTTCTCAAGCCCTGCCGGAGCGAATGTAGGACGAGCCTCGCTTATCGCCTATTTTCTCTTTACGGACTGTTTCGCCTCTTCCGTTTTAGCGGCGCAAGGACTTATGGGCGTTGAAATCCTCATCACGGCGCTTTGCTACATTCCCTGCCTTGCCCTTGGAATTTGGATAGGCACAAAACTCTATCACAAAATAGACGAACAAAATTTCAAACGTTTTGTAATGCTTTTGCTTATTGTCATTTCCGCCGTGGGCTGTGTCAAAGCGTTGCTGTCATGAACACAGCCCGCTGCTTGGCGTTTTTTTGTGCTCAAGCGTATAAAAAAAGGTTTCCTTTCGGAAACCTTTTTCATTTCGCAAAATGTTCTTTTGCAAAACTTCCTTATTTTACGGACGGATGACTTTATCCGCCAAATCAAGGGTTGTGACAATATCGAGCATATTGGTCGTTTCGCCTATTTTCTTCTGCTCGACAAGCCCGAAATGGCTTAAGCACGTTCCGCAAACATTAATTTTCACGCCCTGCGCCGCAAGATTTTTCAAACTTTCAAGATTTTTTCCCTCCTGCGCAGCCAAACGAACCCCGCCGTTCACCATTATGATTTGCCAAATATGCATTTCCGAAAGGGTTGCCAAAAAATTTTCCATAAGCTTGGCTCCGAGTTCATCATCGCCATGTCCGAGCCTATCTGTCGCAAGAAGGACAACGGTTTTGTTTTTATTGTCATAACTCAGATAATCGGCATAACTTTCACCATTTTTCAAAAACATGGGGTTTTTATTGAAAATTTCCGTATCTTTCAAAAAATGGGTCTTTTCAAAACCGGGAACAGGATCAGGCATTGTGCTGTCAACCTGTTCAAGGAACAATTCAAAAAGGCTGTCCCCTTTTTTATCCACTTTGGAAACAACATACCCGTTATTGTTCGCATAGCGGGTTATATTTTCAACAGCGGGCTGATTATCCACAATAACGGCAAATTCCGACGGATTTTGTTTTTCAATCAATTCTCTGGTACGAAGCACAGGTTCCGGACAGGCAAGCCCTTTACAATCTAGTTTCTGCATAACAACCTCTTCAAAACTGTTTTTATCATTTTTGCTTTTTCAATGCTTTTTTCAAAGAACGGCTTTGCGGCGAATTCGGATTTCGCAAAGCTGCCTTTATTGTCGTTCTTTTGCTCGGCTTCGCTTTCGCCTTGCCGGCGCCCGCTTTTTCCTGTTTCTCTTCTTTTGGCTCAACAGATTGGGGGTCCGCTTTCAATTCCGGCAAATCATTTTTCTTTTTGGAGCCTTTCCCGCTGTTTTTGGTATGGGAAGAACGCAAATGCACGCGCATGGGCGCATGCTCGATAGAAAATAAACGGCGGAGCGATTTTTCCAAATACCGCAAATACGATTCCCCGACCCTGTCCGCGTCGTTCACAAAAAAAACAAACGTCGGCGGTTCGCTTTCCGCTTGGGTCAAATAATAAAATTTGGGGCGCACACGCCGAACCACAGGGGGCTGATGTTTGGTCAAAACAATATCCATAGCCCGGTTGAGCTGTCCGGTGCTTACACGCACGCCGCATTCTTCCTTTATTTGTTCCGCCATGGGCAAAAGCATTTTCAAGCCGTAACGGTTTTTAGCGGAAGTCGGCATGACAGGCACATGCTGACAAAACGCCAAGGTTTCGGAAAACTGTTTTTGCAGCGCTTTCCTCGCAGGAGCAGGCACCAAATCCATCTTATTCAAAATAATGAGAAAAGGCGTTTTACGCTCGTCAAGAAGTTCCACAAGCCTTTTATCCTGCGCCGTCAAACCTTGCAGGGCGTCAATCACCAAAAATGTCACATCCGCTTTGGTGGTGCTTTTTAAAGATGAATTAACAGAAAAACGCTCCACCGTATCAAAAATCTTTGAACGACGCCGGACTCCTGCCGTATCCACAAAAACATACTTTTTTCCGTTCCAAAGCAAAGGCACGTCAACGCTGTCCCGAGTCGTTCCCGCCAAATCGCTCACAATCATACGCTCTTTTCCCACAAAAGCGTTCAAAATAGAGGATTTTCCGGCATTAGGCCTGCCCAGCAGACAAATCTTCAAAGGACCCTGCTTTTGATTTTTTTCCCTTTGGAGCTGCGGCAAGTCCAAATCAATGTTTTCACTTTCTTCATCTTCGCCGCTCAAAGCAAATTCCTGCTCTGCTTCAACATCATTTCCTGACTGCAAAAATTCCGCTTCGGCAAAATCGACAAGATAATCTTCCGGATTTTCATTTTCAAAACCGGTATCCGCATAATCAGTATTTTCTTCCTGATTTTCGGCATGATTTTCTTCTTTTAATGCCCGTTTATCCGCTTTGTTACCTTTTTTCCGGACAATTTCCTCATCTTCTTCCTGCAAAGCGATTTCTTCTTCGTCAAAATCCGGCAATTCGGGAAGCAAATCGACCATCAGACTTTCCAAATACCGAATTTGATTGCCATGTTCGGCGGAAACCGCCACAAGAGGAAAACCGAGCACATGAAAATCGGAACACATCAGCTCTTCTTTTTCCATGCCGTCCACTTTGTTGACAATAAGCAAAACCGGCTTTCCAAGCTTGCGGATATAGGCTGCAATATGCTCGTCAAAAGGCATGAGCCCGTCACGTCCGTCAACCACCAAACAAATCGCACACGCTTCCTGCATGGCTTCTTCAGCCTGCCGCAAAATTTCCTTTTCAAAACCGCGTATGCCCTCGGGACCCTCCGCCACCTGCGAGTGGCTGTCAAGCGTGATTCCGCCTGTGTCAATCAAAACAAAAGGACGGTGGAACTTGCTTTTTACCGTACCTTCCATTCTGTCGCGCGTTATGCCCGCCCTGTCGTGGGTTATGGCGCGGTTGCTCCGGATAAGTCTATTGAAAAGGGTTGACTTGCCCACATTGGGACGCCCCATTAAGACAATTTTATACATATACACCTCATCGGGGGTGAAAATTATTTTAATAATAACATTCTGTTTTAGCTATATCTTTTTTTTATTCTTTTGTCTATTCTTGAAAGAGAGCAAAAATTTTCATTCAGCGCCTGGCAGGCTGCCCTGATATTTATCTTTTTGATTATGTAAAATCAAATACTTGCACGTATAGTAATAATCATCCGAAATCTGCCGCATTCGTTTTGCCAATTCCGGCAATTCCCCTGCCAGATTTTTACCACTGTCTTCCGACATATCGTAAAGCGCATCGAAATCATGTGTTTTGTCACTTATATCGGAAACATGGGCATATTGATCTTTCAGCAATAAATTCACACCCTCCGATGCAGCGATATAAACATAATTTCCGAAAGCCTCATCAAGTTTTTGACTGTATTCATACGTATACGCGCCATTTTCTTCAATCGCTTCAAATTCACGGGGAATGAAAAGACCACCCGGCAATTTTTGCAGCATGGGAGAACCCAGCGTCGTATTCAAAAAGGAAAGCCCCGCAAGCATTGCCGCTGTCGGAAAAATATCCGCTTGGGAATGCAGGGCTGGATTGATTCCTGCCGGAATATGCTTAGGGCAATGGATAAAAAACGGCGTATGCCAAAACTGGGCGCGCGCAGCCAAATATCCCTTATTCATAATGCTGTTGTATTCGATAGTGCCATGGTCGCCGAACAAAATAAAAACAGTGTCTTCATACCAATCGGTTTGTTCAGCCCGTTCAAAAAACTTTTTCAAAGCATGGTCCGCAAAACGCAAAGCCTGATATTCCGCTTCATTCGTAAACCCCCAGGCATCCAAAACTTCTTTGCCCGGGTTTGGCGCATATTCAAAACCTTCATTGTCATCGGGAATGGTAAAAGGCCTATGGTACCCTGCCGTCTGAATAAAGGCTATGAACGGCTTTTTGCTTTTATTCAAAACTCCCACGCTTTCCCGCAACAAAGCCAAATCGGAAACCCCCCACACATCGGAATTGGAAGCTTTCCAATCGCTTTCTTCAAGCAACTGCAAGTCCTCGATATTATTTTGAAAAATACCGCGGATATTTGCCCAGTTGGCATTTCCGCCAATCATATAATAGCGTTCATACCCTGCAAACTCATCAAAAAGAATATGCTGATCCACCATTTTCGGATTGCGCGAACTTGTCGAAGCCAAAAAATTCGTATCCGCAATGCCTGTCAGCGTTGAAAAAATACCGCGGGCAGTGGTTCTCGCATTGGCATAAAAATTAGGGTAATAAAGGGAAGTCGCCAATAATTTTTCCGTAAAGGGAGTGGGGTCGAGGGCATACTCCGCAGGGTATTCCTTATGGTCGGTGAATCCCGCCTTAGCACCTGTCCCATGGGGCAAACCGGCTTTAGGCGTTGTCCATGACTCCATCATGACAATAACCACGTTCAAAGGCTTATCCGTTTTGTCACCCGCATAATACCGCGAAAAATCAACCGGCTTGTTCCGCTCCGGAAGACGCAGCAATTTTTTCATGCGGGGAAACGCTTCGACAGCGTATTTTTCATCCGGAATGATGAAATCGACAGCGTCCCTTGTGTCAAACAGATTTTGCATCGGATTCAACGCAATTAAAGCAATATTCTTGTCCACACTGAAATATGCGTTGCTCCAGCGCAGGGGAAATAAATTGGAACTGATTTGCCCATACCCCAAAACAAACAGAAAAAGCAAAATGCAGCAACGCAAAAAAACGGCGAAACCTAAAGAAGTTCCGGCGCGTTTCCCTATGAATACGATATGTTTCTTCCTATGCACGGGCACGGCGGCATGCGTTGCAAAAACCCTGTTCCAAAACCCAAAATAAGCGATTGAAAGAATAAAAAAAGCGAGGCTTATCCAAAAGACGGGATAGGACTGCCAAATCATGGCGAAACCGATATCGGCTTCTTCAAGCAAATCAAGCAGAGTCAGATCCACCCGCTGATTGAGATAAAAATAAACTAAAATATCAATAAGATATACAAGCAAGTAAACAAAAAACACCGCTGTCTGCCAAAAGCAGACGCAATACCTGAAAAAACGGTTTTCCGCAAGCAGCCGCTCTGAAAAAGGGATGATGAGGCACAAATTTGATAAAAGCGTAAGAAAAACAACATAGCGCATATCAAATTTCAAACCGATATAGAGCCCCTCCAGAATGGCGTCATGATCCGTGATTTGAGGATAGGCAAAATAAAATAAAATCAAACGAAAGCAGAAGAAAAGAAAAAGATGCGTCAGCAATAAAAACGCAATTAAAGGCAAGGGGGAAAATTTCCTCATATCCGTATTCCTGTATGCAAAACACAAATCTTATTTTTCTGCGTCATCTTCTTATAATTCCTGTCTGTATTGCAGAGATTGCCGTAATGTTTCCTTATCCATGAACTTCACTTCCGCGCCCAAAGGAATGCCTTGGGCCAAGCGCGTCACTTTCATTGCCGGAAAACGCGCCGTCACTTTTTCACGCACATAAACGGCAGTCGCCTCAGCTTCCGCGGTAGCGCCCAAAGCAAGCACAAGTTCTTTCACGTCCCCCCTATCCAGCCTTTGCATAAGCTTATCCATTTCCAAATATTCATGCGAACGGCTGTCCAACGGCGAAAGCAAGCCCCCCAAGATGAAATATTTTCCTTTATAAAAGCCGCCCTCTTCAAGGGTCAGCATGCTGTCCCATTCCGAAACCAAACAAAGCATATCATCGGAACGCAAAGGGTCGGAGCAAATCGTGCAGGGGTCGACATCGGACAATGCCCCGCATTCACCGCATAAATGCAGATTTCCCCGCAGCTCGTAAATATTCTTGCCAAGACGCATGGTTTCGGCTTCCGGCCATTTCAATAACGTCATGGCGACACGCATGGCGGATTTCGGACCGAGACCGGGAAGTCTGGCTATTTGTTCGACAAGAATTTTCAAAGGTTCTGGGATTCTTTGCATACGACACCTTTACTCCAAAGGAGAATATACCGGATTTTCCGGAAGTTCCTGCACATAATTCAAAACAAAGGTTCCTGTGTATTTTGCTCCGCAATATACTTCCAAACGATATTGATTTCCTTTCTTATCAAGCGAAAAACGCTTTTGAAAATCTTTTTTATAAATTTTTATTCCGCTTTCGTCACCGCGCGGACCGTTGCCCACGACAGCTCCGATAGCATTCAGGCGATACCCTTTTTGAGGAAGGATTTTCACATATTCCTCTGCAAAAAGCATATCTCCGAACTTTGCGTCATAAACGTTTCCGTCAATTTCTATTTCCATACTTTCAAGCGAAGTGTCGCATTCAAGCCATTCGACTTTAAAATTCGTCAAACGGTTGTTTCCGTAATAAACCTGCATCATATTTTTTTCAGCAAGGGCGGTTAATATGGGGCTGTTTCCCTTGACTCCGTAGTTTTTCCGCATGGGAAAAACCCCGATCTGCGAGGTTTTAATATCGTCCAGGGGCAAAATAAGCCTGTCATCCATAAATCCAAGGTAAATATCGGTATTCAGCGCCTCGCCGATTCCCTCTATCGTCAAAGAAAAATCACGCGAAAATTCAATGCCCGCTTCTTCAAAAAAAGCTTCTATCGCATGCAAATGGTAATAAACCCTTCCTGGCGTGTTCACATTTTTTGTCGCTTCAATGCCAAAGGCGGGTTTTCCTTGACCGAGGGCGAACCAAGTCAATGACTTTTCCATTTCCTTATCGCCTTTGGCGGTTTCCGTATTTTTCAGATGATAGGAATGCCCTTTTTCAAGCAAATTTTCATTCACTTTTGCCACGACCCTGCGGCCGATTTCGCCTAAATTGCCAAAAGGAATATCCTTGAACTCCTCTTGGTCGATAATGACGGAATTTCCCCAACGTTTGGGATTTTGCATTTCGTTCACGTAGATTGGGCTGTAAAAACCGCTGCCGTCGTGCAAATTTAAAATCAAATCGACTTCCGGAGAACGGATAAGCTCCTGCACGCGCCTCACTGCGCGGTAATCGGGATCATTCCTGCTGATTTTGGCGAATTTTCTGTTCATGTCTCCGAAAGAACCGCGATTTCTGTTGACAATGGAAAAAAAATTCAAATTGGGGATAATGGTCACATAACCGTTTTTAAATTCATAATGCGTTCCAAGAAGCGCGGCGGCGGAAAAGCCTCCGGGTTCATCCCCCTGTATGCCGCCGATAACCAGAATATGGGGAACGCTTTCCATTGTTGAACCAGCACTATGGCAACCCAGCTGCAAAACAGTGAAATCAAGGGGATGCGCCAAAACTTTTTTATAGGAAAAAGAAAGACAACACACTGCAACCATTAAACAAAGCAAGAACAGTTTCTTCACAACACATCCTGAAAGCTGATTTTTTTTATATTATCCTTTAAAATAACAAGGCGCAAGTTTTAGATAACCCCCGAAATAAATTCCGTCTTTTTGCACATCGGCGGCAACCGCGTATACTTCAACGCCGCAGGCATAGGCTTTTTGCAGTTTTTCGGCGTAGGCGCCGTCGATAAAATCCGCAGGCATGAAACAGGACGCATCGGTCCTTTGCACCACATAAAACATTAACGCCCTGTCGCCCTGAGCTTTTAACCGCATAAGGGTATCCAAATGTTTTCGCCCCCGTTCGCTCACGGCATCAGGGAAAGCTGCCGCATCATATTCCGCCATGGAAACATTTTTGCATTCAATCCACAGTTTTTCAGTTTGGTTTTCGGAAAAAAGACAAGCGTCAAGACGGCTTTCACCGTTTTTCACTTCCATTCTTATTTGCCGGAAACCTCTTGCAAAAGGCAGCAAAGCATAATCATACGACGGATTAAGCTCAAAAAGTTTTTGCAAAAAACGATTGGGAACAGAAGTATTCACTCCAAGCCACAAAGGCTTTTCATTTTCCTTATTCAAATTAATCGCCTCAAGCGTATAAGCGAGTTTCCGTACGGGATTACGGGCATGGGAAAGCAAAATGGAACGTCCTTTCCTAATCAGCCCGAGCATGGAACCCGTGTTGTTGGTATGGGCGAATCCGCTTTCATACCGCCCTGCCGCAAGCTGTTCCAAGCTGGTTTTTTCATCCGCAAATTCAATAAAGAAACGGCGTTCCCTTTGAATGAGCTTCGCCTCGAAAAGTTCCTCTTGGAAGGAAAGAACTTTGATCCGCATTTATTTGTCTCCGGCGGCAACGATTTGGCAGTGCCTGACGAGTTCCTGAAAAACGCCCTCGATGTCGAGTTCGGACGTATCCACGATAATTGCGTTTTCATGCGGAGCCAAAGGGTCGGCAGCCCTGTTTCTATCCTGCTCGTCACGGGCGATGATATTTTGCAGAATATCTTCATATTTTTCTTGCTGACCTTTACCGGTAAGCTCGTCATAACGGCGTTTCGCCCTCACTTCCGGGCGGGCGTCAAGGAAAAATTTTACGGGTGCGTAAGGAAAAACAACTGTTCCCATATCTCTGCCTTCCGCCACCAAAGCCGTTTCTTCCCCTATTTCACGCTGAAATTTTTGCAGCGCTTTGCGGACTTCCGGAATTTTCGCCACAACGGAAGCCAAACGCCCCGCTTTTTCCGTACGGATTTCTTCGCCTATTTTTTTTCCGTTGAAATAAAGCGCATATTGATCATCTTCCTTTTTCAGGGCATAAGAATATGCTGTGAACATTTCGCGCATTTCGGCATCGCTCAAATCCGCAACACCCGCTCCCGCATGCAAAGCCAAACTCCGGTACATCGCCCCGGTATCCAAATAGGCAATGCCCAAATGCTTCGCCAGCCTTTTGGCCAGCGTGCTTTTTCCCACGCCGGCGGGACCGTCAATGGTCACAATGAAATTTCCTTTTCCCGCAAATTCGCGCATTGCCGTTAAAAACATCCTGTTTTCTTCTTCCGTCCCAATAGAAACACGAACATATTCGTCCAAGCCGTAACTGGACAGGGAACGGATAATGATGCCCCGCTCCAAAAGCTTTTGACAAAGCGCTTTTGCAGACAAAAACAAAGGTTTGAACATGATGAAATTGGAATGGGACGGATAAACCATGCAGCCGAGTTCAGCCAAAACCTTCGCCATCTTATGCCGTTCCGACACCGTATGGGCGATGGTTTTTTGCTTGAATTCCTCATCTTCCAAAGCGCAGACAGCCGCTTCCTGCGCCAAGACATTTATGGAAAAGGGCAAACGGATCCGCCATAAATAATCCGCCACTGTTTCAGGCGCGAAAATATAACCCACGCGCATGCCCGCAAGACCATAAACTTTTGAAAACGTACGCATAACCGCCGCATTTTTTAAAGAACCCAATTCAGCAAGTACGGAACAGTCTTCTTCATTTCCCGCAAATTCGACATAGGCTTCGTCAACCACGAGCAAGCACGTTTCAGGCAGCGATTTTGCAAAAGCAAGCAATTCCTGCCTGTCCGCCAGACGCCCGCTCGGATTGTCCGGGCTTGTGACAAAAACCAGAGCCGTATTTTCATCAACCAAAGCCCTGAGTCCGGCAAAATCAAAACCGAAATCTTCTTTTAACGGCACCGTGCGGATTTCGCAGTTCTGCACTTTCGCCTGTGTCGAATAAAGCCCGAAACACGGCTTGAACATCACGGCATTATGCTTGTTCGGAATGGTCAGCACCCTGAAAAGCAAATCAATGATTTCATCGGAACCGTTGCCCACAAAAATTTGTTTTTCGGTCAAAAAAGGGTATTTCTTCCGGTAATATGCCGCCAACGCTTTGACAAGCTTGGGATTTCCAGCCTGGGGATAGCGGAAAGCGTTGTGAACATTTTCCGCCATGCTTTTTTGCGCAAGCTTTGAAGAGCCGAACGGATTTTCATTGCTCGCCATTTTAATAACATGTTCCAGTTGATATTTTTCTTTAATTTCATCAATGGACAAGCCTGCGACATAAGGCTCAAAAGATTGGATGTGTTCACAAATCGGTAACGTGCTTTTCTTGATGTCCATGAAAATCCCCGCAGAAAGAAAGAGCTTTGACGACTGCCAAAGCCCTTCGAAATTCTGTCTGTATTGTTTATTCGGCTGCTGTTGTCGGACGGATGGTTAAAACCGGAATAGATGAATTTTTAACAACTTTTTCAGCAACAGAGCCGAAAAGCATACGGTCGATACCGGTTCTGCCGTGCGTGCCCATAACAATAAGATCCGCATTCTCCCTTTCGGCGCAAGCTAAAATTTCTTCGGCGGCGTAGCCGATGACAACGTCGAAAGTCACATTCACGCCGGCAAAATTTTCTTTCACGAATTGTTCCATGGTAACTTTCGCACCGTCGACAATTTCACTGACAAACGTATCAATGGAATTGGGCGGAACATGGAAACCGGTATACTGCGTCATGGTCGGAGCGACATAAAGAGCCACCACGCTTCCGCCGGAAAGCTGCGCAAGCATGGTTGCATAGGAAGCAACTTCCTTGCTATGCTCCGCCAAATCCAAAGCACATACAATTTTATTAAAAGATGCCATAACAAAATCTCCTTCCAAGAATTAACGTTCATAAAACTTCTTAAATCCATAATAGGTATTTTTTTCCGTCTGCACAAGTTATTAATGATACTTTGCAAAAAAATTTTTTTTTAAGGAAATTTTTACTCGTTTTTTTTACTTGCAAAAACGCACGATATAAAAATAAAAATAACAAAATAAATAGGTTAAAAAAAGTCTAGACTTTTTGGCAAGCCTTTTGCATAAGGTAAGGAAACCAAAGATTAAGACTATACTTTTTGCCTGTTTCGGCATATGGTCTTGTCTATGGACTGCGTGCGGGGACTATTCCCCAAGGAGTGAAGTATGAAGATAAACTCAGAATTAGAAAGAATTCTTCTCGCTCAACAACAAGCTCAAACAGCTAAAACGAAGAGTGCAGACAGCTCCGCTGCTTTTGACGACATTTTGCAAAATGCCCTCCAAAAGCCAGACGCAACAAGTCCGAATGAAGAGATTTCACTGACTTCTCTTGGAATTTCAAATCAGCACATGAACGCCCAAAAGGCGGAAACCGCGCAAAGCGCCCCTATGGGCGGCGCCGCGCCCATGACGGGAACAAGCGCGGAAGATGAAGAAGAAAATGATGAATATGATGTTCTTTCTCTTATGGCTGACATTGAAAATTCCCTTTCCGGACTTGACGAATACACTAAAAACTTGCAAAATCTCAGCTCCGATTCCGATTTAAAGCAAGCATGGAAAGAGCTTTCAGCTTTCAGCCAAAGTGTGAACGGTTTGCGTCAAAACTATGCAAGTCTTTCTCAAAAAGATTCTTCATTGGACGCCGTGATTAACGATTTGGAAATTATGGCGGTAACAGAAACGTACAAATTTAATCGAGGCGATTACAATCTGTAATTTTTCTTAACCAAAAAGAAAAAAGGAAGCCGTTTCAAGCTTCCTTTTTTATTTTAAGTCCGAAAACTTTTTCCTTTTCAAGAAGAGCGCTTTATTATACCATAGCAAACGAGATAAAAAAACTTAATGGAAAAAAACAATGGACAGAAGCCTCATCGGAAATTTTACATTGCAAGCGGTCGACAACAATGCCAGAGCGGGACTTTTGCATACGGTACACGGGGTAATCGAAACCCCGATTTTTATGCCCGTCGGAACAGTTGGCAGCGTGAAAGCCATTGCTCCCGATGATTTAAACGCCCTCGGCGCACAGATTATCCTAGGCAATACCTATCATTTGTATCTGCGCCCCAATGACGAACTCATCGCCCGCCGCGGCGGACTGCATAAATTTATCGCTTGGGACAAACCTATCCTGACAGACAGCGGCGGTTTTCAGGTTTTCAGTCTCAGTTCCCTGCGGAAAATGACAGACGAATATGTCGAGTTCCGCTCCCACCTCGACGGCTCAAAACATATTTTTTCACCGGAAAAAGTTATTTCCATACAACGGAATTTAAATTCCGACATCATGATGCAGCTTGACGAATGCATAGGTTACGGAGCGCCGGAAAAAGAAGCGCTGAAAGCGGTACAGCGCAGTGCCGCGTGGGCAAAGCGCTGCCGTGATGCCTATCCGCCCCATTTGGTCAATGAAATTCCTCAAAGCGAAAACGCCGTCGGCGAAAATTCCCGCGGCAATCTTTTATTCGGCATTGTCCAAGGGGAAACCTATCCGGAACTGAGGGAAATGAGCGCAAAAGCCCTTATGGACATCGGCATGGAGGGATACGCCATAGGCGGTCTTGCCGTGGGCGAACCGAAACATAAGATGGTAAAGATTATCGCACAGCTCAATCCTCTTCTTCCGCGGACGAAACCCCGCTATCTCATGGGCGTGGGAACGCCTCTCGACATTCTTTACGGCATTGAAAACGGCGTCGACATGTTCGACTGCGTCCTGCCCACGCGAAACGCAAGAAACGGCACCCTTTACACCTACAACGGCAAAATCAATATCAAAAGAAAGGAATTTGCGGAAGACGAAAGCCCGCTTGACGAGCATTGCGACTGTTATACCTGCAGAACATTCAGCAAAGCCTATTTACGGCACCTTTACGCCAGTCAGGAAATTTTGTCTTTCAGGCTCAATTCCCTGCATAATCTGACATTTTTCCTAAATCTTGTGCGAAATGCGAGAAAAGCTATTTTTGAGGGAAAATATAAAGAATACAAAGCCCATTTTGAAAAAGCTTATGCTGATGAAAACGAAAAATTTTTGATAGAAGACGAATAAGATGTACGCAATCACAAAAGAAGAAATACAAGACCTCATAGGCGAAAAAGACATTATCGGAAATTATTTTCAAATCGAACTTCTTGATTTTTCGGAAAATTTTGCCGAATGTGCCATGCCTTTGACGGACAAACATAAAAATCCCCTTGGCATCGCCCACGGCGGAGCGATTTTCAGTTTGGCTGACTTATGTTTTGAAGCCGCCTGCCATGCCTGCGGACGGTTTTGCGTCAACAGCCAAAGTTCCCTTTCTTTTTTGAATAAGGGCATTGGCGATAAACTGTTCGCAAGGGCTGATCTTTTAAAAAACGGTTCAAAAATGGTCGTCTACCAGATCACCATTACGGACCGGGAAAAAACTGTTGTCGCGCAGGGGCAGATCACAGGATATTGCCTTGGCGGTGTTGAAGAATTAATTTCCAAAAATAAACATATGCAAGACCATGGATAAAATGGATAAAAAAGATACAATCGCAGCCATCGCCACCGGCTCTTCCGCCGGAGGACTTGGAGTTATCAGAATTTCCGGACAAAAAGCGAAAGAGATATTAACAACGGTTTTCCGCCCGCGCAAAGCAGCGCGGTTCACGCTCAAACCCCGCTACATGCATTATGGCTCTTTTATTCTCAAAAACAAAGGGCAGAAAGAGCTTTTGGACGAAATACTGGCGGTTTATTTTCCCGCTCCCCATTCCTATACAGGGGAAGACGTTGCGGAAATTCATGCCCATGGAAACAATCTCCTGCTGCATGCCATGCTCGATTACATCCTTTCTTTAGGCATACGCCAAGCGGAAGCCGGGGAATTCACCAAACGCGCGTTTTTGAACGGACGCTTGGACCTCTCCCAAGCGGAAGCCGTGGCTGAAATCATTTCCGCCCCGAGCGTCGAAGGATTGCGCCTTGCGGCGGCGAAACTGCACGGACGCTTAGGACAATGCATTGAAGACCTCCGCACGCAAATCGAATACATACGCCGCAGGCTGTGCCTTGCCATTGATTTTCCCGAAGAAGAGGGAGAATGCCTGCCCCATGCGGAATTTCATGCGCTTGTCGGCAAACTCCAAACGGACATCGAAGCCCTCATCAATGCCTATGACAGGGCAAAGCCTTGGCAGGAAGGAGCCCTGGTTGTGCTCGCGGGACAAGTCAATGCGGGAAAATCAAGCCTTATGAACGCCCTTTTGGGAAGGGAACGTGCCATTGTCACAGACCAGGCAGGCACAACCCGTGATTATTTGGAAGAAGCGACTTCCCTTGCGGGACTTCCCGTCCGGCTGACAGATACGGCAGGGCTTCGCGAAATAGCGTGGATAATGGAAAATTATCAAAACAAAAGCGCGCACTTGGACGATGAACGCACAAAAGAAATCATTGCAGGCATAAACGGCAATGCCCTTTCAGGACGAAACGCCCCCATAAACCCCATTGAAGCGGAGGGAATTTGCCGCAGTCTTTCCTTGATAGAAAAAGCCGACATCGTCTTTCTTGTTTTTGACGGCAATGCGATTTTGAAGCAGTGCCGCAAAGATACAGATGAAATCTATGCCGCCATGCAGGCGGAACTTTCTTTACTGCCAAGCCATGCCAAAACAATCTGCATTTGGAACAAGGCGGACATCGCCCCTCTCGCGCAGGAAGAACTGCGGGTTCTTGAAGAAAAAACGGCTTGTCCCGTCCTCAGCCTTTGTGCGCGTGAAAAAAAACAAGGAACATATTTCCACCACTCCATCGACGACTTAGCCCGAAAAGCACATGAAATGCTCATTGCGGGCAATGAAATAAAAAGCGAAATAGCCCCTAACCGCAGACAGGCGAAACTTCTGCAAAACGCGTATGACGAACTCGCCCTTTTACAAACCGAGATAGACTTCCTTCCGCCGGACATCACGGCAATCCGTCTTGAAAGCGCCGCACAATTTCTTTCAGCCATTACCGGGCTATGCGGCGTGGACGAAACCTTTAATGCTATTTTTGAAGAATTTTGCATTGGCAAATAAGAAAAAACATAAAATTTTTTTTCAATAAAATAACTAATGCATTTATAAAAAAAATGCGTTATAAGTATTTTGATATTGTCAAAATATCAAACGTGATTATTTTTTTCATACCTTTTGGTAAATTCTATTTTGGAGGCTTAAATGCTTACCTCAATTGCTTACGCCGCTGCGGGAAATCCCGGAGCAGCCGGTGAAACCGGCGGACTTTTCGCATCCTTCGTACCTCTTATCCTCATGTTTGTTGTGTTCTATTTCTTATTGATCCGTCCACAACAAAAAAGAGCGAAACAACACAAAGAAATGCTCAACGCATTGAAAAAAGGCGATTATGTTATCACCTCCGGCGGGCTGCTCGGCCGTATCGTTGAAATTGACAACGATATTTTCACCATCGACCTTGGCGATTCCAAAGTCCGCACTCCCCGTTCTTATGTAAGCGGAACATACGACCCAAAACATTTGGAAAAAGTTTCTGAAGAAAACACTCCGGATAAATAAGACAAATTCACCTCTCCTTCTCAAGGAGGGGTTTCTTTGTTCAGAAAGCCAAACTCAATTCGGGATATTCCATGAAATCAATCAACTTTCGTTTATTTCTGTCCATTCTTGTCCTACTGGCAGGATTATACTATTCCTTACCCAACATTCCTGCTATCGGAAACAGTTTCATCAGTGACATGCTTCCGAGCCAGCGTATCAATCTCGGGCTTGACCTCAAGGGCGGAATGAATTTAACCCTTGGCGTTGACGTTGAAAAAGCCATTGAAAGCACTCTTTCCATCACGGGACAAGGCGTTCGTGACCGCATTATTTCCGAAGGGCATACTGTTTTGCGCCCGCGACTGACCGACGGCGAGCTGGAAATCATTGTTCCTAAAAAGGGTGATGCCACAGCAATTAAAGAGATTATCCAAAAATGGTATCCCAACTTGCAGCTCGTTTCCGAAAATGTTTACAATGCCGGTTCCGCCGAGGGACTGAGCTTGAAATATGTGCTGACCGACATGGCGAGAAAAGAAGCGGAAAGCCTCACCCTTGACCAAGTTGTCCGCACCATCAGAAACCGTATCGACCAATTCGGCGTTGCTGAACCCGATATCCGCAAACAATCCAATAATCAGGTGCAGGTTCAGCTCCCAGGGCTGACGGATACAAGCCGCGCAATCCAAATTGTCGGGCAAACCGCCCATCTGGAATTCAGGCTTGTACGCGACGACATCAACCCGAACAGCATGGTTCTGCCTGCCGGCACAAGCCGTTTCCCTCTGCTTGACAAGAAAGGCGGTAAATCGACTGTTATTTTGGATAATGAAGTATTGCTCACAGGTGCCGACATCGCCAATGCCCGCCCCTCTTTCGACCAATACGGTTCTTCCTATGTTTCATTGAAATTCAGCCCGCAGGGGGCTATCGCCTTTGAAAAAATCACAGGCGAAAATATTAAAAAGCGCCTCGCCATTGTTCTTGACGGCGAAGTATACTCCGCCCCCGTCATTCAAGACAGGATCGCAGGCGGCGAAGCAAGCATCAACGGCGACTTCACAACCGAAGAAGCGAACGACTTGGCAGTTGTTCTAAGAGCAGGTTCTTTGCCCGCTCCTGTCAATATTTTGGAAGAGCGCACAGTCGGTCCTTCCCTCGGACAAGAATCCATCAGCAGCGGTATAACCGCTTCCGTAATCGGCGCCTTGCTCGTTCTCGGCATGATGCCTTTGTTCTATGGCTTTTCCGGCATTGTTGCCGATATTCTCTTATGCGGAACACTGACCCTTTTGTTTGCAGGACTTTCCATGTTCGGCGCAACCCTCACCCTTCCGGGAATCGCAGGGGTCGTGCTGACTATCGGCATGGCTGTTGACGCCAACGTGTTGATTTTTGAAAGAATACGCGAGGAACTGCGTTTGGGCATGAGCACGGCGGAAGCCATTCATGCCGGTTTCAGCCGTGCGAGCATTTCCATTATCGACTCCAACATCACCACCATTATCGCCGCGATTATCCTTTACCAATTCGGAACAGGTCCGATACGCGGCTTCGCAATTACCCTCAGTCTCGGAATTGTCGCCTCGATGTTCACTTCTGTTTTTGTCTGCCGTGCATTTTTTGAATGGTGGACAAGCAAAAATCCGGATAAAACGTTGAGCGTGTAGGAGAAGCATATGCCTATTCAACTTATAAAACCTACTGTTAATATTGATTTTGTCGGATATAGGAAAATTGCGTATATCCTTACTTCCCTCGTCATGCTCATCGGTATTTTCGCCATTGTCATGAACAAAGGACTAAGCTACGGCGTCGACTTCGCAGGCGGCGTCATGGTGCAGATTGAATTTAAAAATCCGGTCAGCGACGATGAAGTGAAATCAGCCCTCAAAGATATTGAAATGCCCGGACTTATCGTGCAAAAAATCGATGATGACAACAATCATTATCTCTTGCGTTTCAGCGCGTCCGAAAGCGGGCATAAAAACCTCAGACAAGACCTGAATAAGACTTTGCAGGAAAGTTTCAGCGATAACCAAGTTGAAATCACACGCCTTGAAATGGTCGGTCCCAAAGTCGGCTCCGAACTGCGGGACATGGCTGTCGAAGCTGTTTTCTATTCCATTTTGCTTATCACCGTTTACATTTCCGGACGCTTTGAGCATAACTGGTTCACAGCCGCGGGCATTGCCGTGCTTTTATGGGGAATCATCTTTATTTTGGATTTCCTTTCAACGCAATTCAACATTGTTCTTTTCAATAAGATGTACGCCATTTGCTTCGCCCTTGTGGTCACGCTCATTTTATCGTGGAAGGCGAAACTCAATTATTCATTGGGTGCGCTGCTTTCCCTTATCCACGACGTGCTTGTGACACTCGGTTTGCTTACGCTTTTCGGCAAAGAAATCGACCTCAATGTCATAGCCGCCCTGCTTACCCTCGTCGGCTATTCCCTCAACGACACCATCATTGTTTACGACCGTATCCGTGAAAATATTTCCCTTATCCAAAAACAGGACAAGAAACCGAGCATCGGCGAAGTTATTAATTTAAGCGCTAACCAAACCTTGGCGCGTACCTTGATGACCTCACTCACGACCCTTGCCGCCTGCCTCAGCCTTTACCTGCTCGGCGGCAGCGTTATCAACGACTTTGCCCTGACCATGCTTATCGGTATCATTGTCGGCTCCTACTCCTCAATTTTCGTGGCAAGCCCGATTCTTATGGCTTTTGGGGATATTGATTTATATGTCAGCCAACAAACGAAAGGTGAGGAAATAGAAAAACCCGGCGCACACGGCGTTGTATAGGACAAAGACATATCAATCGTGAAAAGCCTTGGCGGGAAGAAAGCCAAGGCTTTTTTATCATTTCATGACATCAGCGGACTAAGAATTTCCAGTCCGCTTTTTGTTTAAAGGTTTTCAAAAGATACGGTTTCGGACAACGGCTTTCTCATTGTGCCGTGCCGGGTTGCGGGAGGAGCGGGCTGACGTTCCGTGTCCGCATACCCGACAGCAAGTATGTTGACAGGTTCAATATGCGCCGGAAGCCCAAATTCCTTTTTCAAAACATCGGGCTTGAAATAGCAGACCCAAACACTGCCCAATCCCAAATCGGCTGCCTCCAGCATCATATGGTCAGTGATGATTGCGGCGTCAATGTCTGTTAATTTTTTACCGTCAAACGGACGTGTCCATGTTTTTTCCGTATCGCAGCAAACAATGACCGCAAGCGGCGCATCATAAACGCGGGCGGCTTTCGCAATCTTGTTCAGCCCTTCTTCGCTTTGCACGACAATCAAATGCTGAGGCTGGCAATTTCCGCCTGTCGGGGCGACACGGGCAGCTTCCAAAATCGCGTTTAATTTCTCTTCTTCCACTTTTTGTTTTGTGTAAGCCCGCACGCTGTATCTTTTTTTCGCAAGACTTAAAAAATCCATAACAACTCCTTTCCGGTAATATGATTTATGCAGAATATATGCGGAACAGTTGACTGAGCAAATATTCGACACTATACTTTTATCAGTGACAATAAAAAAAGCAAGAACGCACTTTTTTGATATAGAGTACCCAAAAAGATACTATTAAGGAGAAAACCCGGTGAAATGCCCAAGCACATTCAATTGTCCCGTTGAAGCGACATTGGATTTAATCAGCGGAAAATACAAAGCTCTCATTTTATGGCATCTCATTGACACCACATTGCGTTTCAATGAAATAGGAAAACTCATTCCGCAAGCTACGCCAAAAATGCTGACGCAGCTGCTGCGGGAATTGGAAGCGGATACCTTGATTGTCCGTACTTGTTATCCCGTCGTTCCCCCAAAAGTGGAATACGCTCTCAGCGATTTTGGGAAAAGTATCATTCCGATACTGGAAGCCATGTGCAAATGGGGAGAAAATTATCTTGACGCTGTAACCGTAAAATCCGGCTATGATAAGAAATGAACCGCATGAAATGAGAGTTTCCGGAATAATCGGCTTTTCCGAGAAACAAGCTGCCTAAAATAAAAACACCGCTCAATGCATGCTTTTCTCCAGCGCTAAAAAAGCTGTGGATTGACTTACGCCTTGAGGAGTTTTAAGTGTGTCCGCCAAGCACATTTCATTCACAACCTGTTAACGCGGTTTACCACCGCCTCATTTATTCTATCCCTGCAAACGATACGTGATATTCTTTGAACAGATACCAGTCGTCTGCCCTATTTTTTTATTTCATTGAGTTTATCAAATTTGCATAGCTATCAAATATCATGAGAAAATTTTTCTTTTAACTATCCCATAAAAGAAAATACGCCAAGGTTGGTCAACATAAAATACCATACCGGCATAATCACAACCAACTGTTTTTATATAAAAATACTCTTTCAGTCACAAAATTATCATACCATTTCAGCAATACCATCTTTAATATTGCATATAGTTCCTGACGTCCAAATTTTAGCGCAACAGCCATGCGATATTCGCAATTCCATATTATTGGGAATAATGCCCATACGGCACTGTCCCCTCTACACATCGAATATACGGTAAAGAAACCTGTATCTGAAGATTTTTCATTCCACCGGCTCAGACGGTGTTTTTTTTATGAAGCGACAAAAAAACGCGGATTGCTCCGCGTTTTTCACTTATTTTCGTTTTCGTCGTCTATCGGAAAGAACGAAAGCTGTATCAATTCTTTTTTATGAAGACGATTTTCTTCTTCCTCTTCGTCATTTTTCTGTTCCCCGCTGTTTCTTGGCGAATAATCAAGCAAAATATCCAAACCTGTTTTCTCTTCTTTTTCTTCTTTTCTTTTTCTTGATTTCTTTTTTGCTTTTTCTTCTTTCACATCAACGAGCATATCATGGGATAATTCAAGAACAGCCTGTTCTTCAACCGTTTCGCCTGAACTGCTCTCTTCATTTCGCGGAATATCCCGCTCTTCCTGCGGACTGTCTTGTTCCTCTCCGCTTTGTTCATCGAGTTCGGCAGGCTCCGTTTCCTCAATACTTTTCTCCTGCGTATCGTTTTCTGCTGCGGCTTCTGTAAAATCCTCGCCCGCCCTGGTCTGATCGGTTTGTTCAGCTTCATCGGAGAACATGATAAGCCCTGACTGCACAAAAACAGAATGTTCAGGAATTTCTTCCGGCTGCCCCATATTTTCCAAAGCATTTTGCAAACTCAAAGGAGGCAGGTCCTCGTCCTGCGCAACTTCATAACTCGTATCGCCCGGCAGAAAACTCAACGTGACTTTTGCTTTTTCATCCGCCTGCGTTTCTTTGGTCTCACCGCCCGCGGCAGATCGCTCCGTTTCCTGCAAAGATAAAAATTCCATCGGTGCAGACAAGGGATTTTCCTTCGGACCGTTTTCTTCCTGCGTATCGGAAAATTCCCCGAAAGGTTTCCCAGAAGGTTCTCCAAAAAACTCCAAGGAAGACGCCTGCATTTCCGCACCGCGTTCAAACGGTTCGCTTTCTGCGGTATCAATTGAACGTTCTTCAGCTGTTTTCTCATATTCAAAAGAAGAATTTTCATCCTGCAGCAAAGCAATATCTTCTTCTGTTTCAGCAGATTTAAAATCTTTCTTTTCCAAAGAACCGCTTAAGCCCGCTTCCAATGGCTGAGGCTCACCAACCATGGAGTCAAATTCATCCTCGGCCTTTCCTTCCTGAATATGCGGTTTTAATTTAAATGACTGCACCAATTTAGAAAATACGCCTGTTTTTTCTTCACGAAAATCAAGGGTATCTTCATAGTTCGCCTTGCCCGCTCTTGCTTGTTCGTTTCTTTGTTCATACATTTCCGCGTGTTCAGGATATTTCGGTGAAGCAAAGGTGGAAACGGCCCCGTCGACGACCGACCCCACATGCACGACTTCGGTATTAAGGCGTTTCTCAACAGCCTTTTTCACTTTCTTATTCACGTTTTTCACAACGGCATGAGGCGCGTCAATATCCGTAATAGGCTGAATATTCCTATCTCCCAAAATTTCCGCAACCGCCGTGCATAAATCGTCACGCCCGATGTTATCCGGCAGCGTATGATCGCAGCCTGCCAAACGGAGAAATTCCATATCCTTGACAGATTGATACAAACCGACACAAGGGGCATGTGCAATCCCCAAACTGTCCTCGAGCAAACGGATACCTGCAATCACGGCACTGCACCCGCTCGCCGACAGCGCACTGTGCACAAGCACCAAGGAAGCGGGCTTTTTCTCATAAAAAGCCAAGGCGCTGTCCACATCAAGGGCTTCCCATGTTTCATACGTATTCAAATAATAAACAAAGTTCTGCCGCTGTATCGCAAGAGGGGAGATGATTAAAATACTCATTTCCTTTTTGCTGCCGACAAAACTTGGCACATCATCTTCTTCCGCCTCTTCAAATTCCTGTCCGCTTTCACGGCTAAAGAGAATATTTCCCCCGCTGCGTCCCGCATTTTTCTTATGGTAGCTTGCCTCGCCATGGGAAAGGACAATATCGTCAAGGGAAGCATAAGACAAAGGCTTTTCGCCGTTCTGGTCCATTGCGAGGCATTGCATGCTGAAAGAAAAACTCAGCCCGCCGGGCGAAGACCGAAGCTCCACTTCTCCGTTATAGGCGGAAGAAAGTTCCCAAGCTTTCACCAAGGTTAAAATGCTCCGCTGAACAGGAGGGCGCCCTTTTCCCGAATCGCTGATAGTGAAAACGATATGCCCGGGGTTCGGGCTGTTCGCACGTCTGACGCGCACACTGATCATGCCTTTTTCCGTGGCGCGGATGGCATCCCGCAAAAGCAGGGAAAGCACGACTTCCAAACTGGCTTTGTCGCCGCGGTAATGCAGACCGATATTGGGAGCGATATACCAGCCTAAACCCACTTGCCTGTCTTGCGCTTCCGCACGGATATTGTCACACGCCTGCGTAATCAAGGTTTTCACATTGAACAGTTCATGCCCTTGGTTATGGCTCGGCTCTTTCCGGGCTAAATCCGTAATGTGCCCGAGCATGCCGGACAAGTCACGGCAAGCCAAAACCAAGGAAGACGTATGGTCTTGCAGGCGTTTCGCCCGGGAACTGATCTCGTCAACAGCATTAAGAGCATGCTTTTCAAACCTGTCGCCAAATTCCTTTTCATTGAGCAACGCTAAAGATTCCGCCAATTCTTCTGTTTTTAAGTCAAAATCCAAAAAACAGGTTTCGCGCATGATTCTGTCAAAAGGATCACGGAGCTTCAGCTCGACCCGATACAGCGCATCGCGCATGATGGAATTATTTTCCGCAAAAGCGCTGACAATATCTTCATGGGTCAGCTGTTCGTTGAAAATATTTTTTTCTGTTTGGCGCGGAGCGAGAAAAATCGCCACCATCGCCATGAACAGTCCTAAATAATTGAAGAAATACCATTCGGAATTATACCGCAGGGCTAAAGCGCTCAAACAGCCGACGCCAATGGACAGGCAGAAAAAAGCATATAATTTTGCGCCCTTGCGTCCTGAAAGCACAAAAGGGATAACAAGCACGAACAAAATCAGCGCATACAAGCCCCAAAGCGGTGCGAAACGGATAATATATAAAAATTCAGGAATAGGGACAAATAAAACAATTAAGGGAAAAATGGCGGGAATTGCCAAAAACTGCAACAAACTGTCAAAATGCGGACTTTTCTTTTCCGTAACAAGCAAATGCCTGCCGATATGGGGCAGAAAGAAAATGGCTAAACACGAGGCGATAACGCCCACCATATCAAGATAATCCAACCTGCCGTGCACATTTTGCGGAACACCCCACGCAAACTGCACGAGAACAGCAAGACAAAGCAAGGACGCCCAAATCCGCGCATCCCCCTCTTCCTTTGCGCCGCGCCAAAAAATAAAAATCATCAAAACAAAGAGCGCCAACAAAATAAAAGGCGTCAAACGCCTGTCAAGGGTAAGCGGAGCTTTGGCGGGAGATAAAAGCTTCGGTGAAAACCAAATGCTTGGAACGCCCGGAGAATAAATCAACAATTCCCCGCCGTCGCGCAGCGAAGTCAAATCATATAAACCGCTGTGGAATATATTGACGCTGTTCTCATCTTCGACATCGAAATTTTCCGCATGGTTTTTCCGCTCCTTCGTATACACATCTTCTGCCACCTGCCAGCGCTTTGTTCGCTTGGAATAAACCAAAACATGGCTGTTTTTGGGCAAAAAATTTCCCAAATCCAAATAAGCGGTCGGAATATCCTTATCTTTTATTTCATCGAAAGAAATTAAAAACCAATACGTTCCGAGTTCTTTTTTCAGAGCAAGCACATCATAGGGCGAAAATTGACTTCTCTGCGCCAAGGCGCTTTTTGCGTCTTTTGCGTCGAGATTATGCGCATAACGAATATAGGGAGCAAGATAAATAGGCTCTTCACCCGCCACAGCCGTAATGGAAGGAGTCTCCGCAGCAGGCAGTTCTATATCGAAATCGGGCTCTGCAAAAGCAGAAGAAACACAAAAAAATATGCTGAAAATAAAAATACTCAAAAATTGCGTTCTATATTTGCTCTGCTTCATGGACCATTCCTTTGTGATAGGAAGCAGAATATACTATTTCAATACAATGGGCAAGCTTTTCAAAAGAGCATTTTCACTAAAAAGATAATATAATATCCATTATCTCAATTAGTTATCATAATTTTCATCATCATTTTTTTAAGACCGATCCGCCTTGAATGCAAAAAGGAAACGGCACTGTCAGGCAGGCAAAACTTCCTATTCGTTTTTTATCCGCTTTTCCGCTTGCAGACACATTAAAACCACGCAGTTACCGCAAACCGTTCAGCCAATTTTCCGCATTAAATTCTTTCACATCCTCTTTCCCCTGCAAAAGCAAATCCAATTTTTGCACAGTCAAGCCGTATTCTTCCATTTGGTCCGCACGAAGCGGTGCTTTGCTCGGAATGATAATATGATCGGGATTTACGAATTTTCCGCCTTTTTTTATTCTGAAATCAAGGTGCGGACCTGTTGACAACCCGGTCGAACCGACATAACCGATCACCTGCCCCTGGCTGACTTTCGCCCCGCTCCTCACGCCCTTCGCGTAGCCGGACAAATGAGCGTATTGGGTTTCCAAACCGCCCCTGTGTTTTAAAATAATCAAATGCCCGTATCCGCCCGTATAAGCGGCACGGGTGACTGTCCCGTCCCCGACAGCCATGACCGGCGTGCCCTTGGGCGCCGCGTAATCAATAGCGGGATGGGCGCGGGTTATGCCTAAAATAGGGTGTTTTCTTGCGGAAGTGAAACGGGAACTGATACGCGTAAAATGCACGGGGGTTCTTAAGAAGGCTTTTTGCAAGGCTTTTCCGTTTCTATCGAAATAACTCAACTTGCCCTCTTCTTCCGAATCGTAAAATAAAAAGCCCTCGTAGCTTGCACCGTCATTAATGAAACGTGCGGCGATTATTCTGCCGTATCCGTTAAAATTCCCGTCACGGGATTTCTTTTCCACAAGAGCGTAAAATTTGTCACCTTCTTTAATTTCCCTTGCGAAGTCGATATCGAACGTGAAAACATCGGCAAGCCTGATGGCAAAAACGGCATTCTCGCCAAGGTCGATGACAGCATTATAAAAATTAGAGGTTACCGTACCTTCTATGAACTTAAGTTCGTAATCATAAATGATTTCTTCAAAGGCAACCTTATGCCCGTCCTCCGTTTTCTGAATGATAACCTTGTGCGTGTCGTCAAATTCATATTCAAACTTTTGCAGGCTGTTGTCGTCAAGGTCAATCAAAAAGGAACAGGGTCTGCCCGCTTTGAGCGCAGTCAGGGAATAAACGCTTTTCGATTCCTCGACAAGATTTAAAATCGTGGAAAACGAAATCCAGCCATTGAGCAGGGAACCCAAACTGTCGCCGCTGCCGATGCTTGATTTCAGCAACAGCAGATTTTCGCCGACAACATCGATCTTATATTCTTTTTGAGGAACTTGGGGAATAAGGGCGAAAATATATTCATCAAATAAAAACTGCACGAATTCAGCGTACTTTTCATGGAAACTATCCATGATCATCGTATAATTTTCCTGAATGGTTCCGCCGAGCGTAGCAAAAAAAGTCCGTAAGCCGGAGCGGGCTTCAAGATCAAAATCTTCCCCATGGGGAAGGATTTCTTCCGCTGTTTCCGATTTCGCCTCGGCTTGAAAATCCATTTCCATTTCCGCAATACCGGAATCGGTCTCAGCCGCCGCACGGTCCACCTGCAAAGCCAAGGCAAAAAACAAAAGTAAAAAGCCGGCAAAACAATATCTCTTTATATTCTTTTTCCATTTAAGCATGTTTCATGCTAAACCAGCTTTTTAAAAGTGTAAAGAAAAAATTAAAAAGCGGGTACATGGATATTCCTTTATGAAACACATGCCTTCAGCAATACGGTACGCTTAAAATAATGATGCCCCCCGAAAAAAAGCGGGGGGCACCACACATAGGCACATATTTGGGGTAATAACATGAATATTCATGTATTCCAAACACATCTTTACACTTCATTAATAAGAATACTGTACACAATGGATAAACCATGTGGACGAAATGCGACCAATATGATAAAACCATCCTTTGTTTTACTCATATAATCACCCCGTTGGATTCACCCCGCCTCGCATTCAGACGGGGTGATATCTTTCAGTTCTGAGCGCCAACAACAGATCCGAAAGACAGGAGGGGATTTGTTTATGCCGCAATAAAAGAATACAGGTCTTTTGCGTCTTCGTTATCAGGCAATTCTTTCAAAGCTTCTTCAAGGTGAAGTTTCGCTTCGTCTTTTCTACCCAAATAAATAAGGCAGCCTGCTAACGTAATTCTGATTTGAGGATCTTTGGTTTCCTCATAAAATTTTTCTACAAATAAAACAGCTTCGTCGACTTTGTCCAAAGCATAGGCCTCTTGAACCAAGCAACCAAGAGCGACGGTGTTTGTCGCTTTGATTTCAAGAGCGTTTTTGAAATATTCAAAAGCTTCAGCATGCAATTCTTTGGTCATAGCAACAAGTCCCAAGCCCGTATACGCATTGTCCGATTTTTCAAGTTCAAGCGCTTTTTGATAATGCACGGTCGCTTTGTCATAATCGCCGACTTGCACGGCAATGGTTGCCAAGCCCATTTGAGGTGCGGCAAATTCGCTGCCGCTTTCCGCAGCTTTTTCATAATACTCTGTCGCCTTTTCATATTCACCCATAAAAAGGTAACATTCGCCTAATTCTTTGTTAATTTCATAATCTAATAAATCACTCATGGTCTTTTCCCCTCCATGTAATAATTTTGTGCCTCTTGGCATACCCCTAATAAGCATTTAGCATGCCAAAATTATTTTTTTTTATAATTTCAATATGTTATATTTTCAAGATTCTTTTTTTATCCATTTTTGCCAGACATTTGACAAAAATCAGGAAAATTTTTCCCAACGCTTATCGTCCCTAAAAAAAAACTGTTCAACGCAAAAAAAATACCGTATCCTTTATGCAGAAAGGGAGAAATATGAAACAGGAATTTACGGCAGACCGAAACGCGGGCAGGCTGGATAGCTTTTTAAGCGCGGAAACCAAAATATCCCGCTCTAAAATAAAAAAATATATTGAGAGTAACCTCGTAAGCGTCAATAACGTCCCGTGTGCCGACGCTTCCAGAAAACTGCTTTCAGGAGATTGCGTCCGGCTTGAAATCATTCAGGAAGAAAATTCCCTGCAGGCGGCGGAAAATGACCTTACCATTTATTATCAAGACAAATACTTAGCCGTTATTGAAAAAAAGCCCGCTCTCACTGTTCACCCCTGCCCCTCTTGCCAAGAGGAAACACTTGTCCACCATTTGCTTTATCATTTCCCAAGCCTCAAAAGCATGGAGGGCGAACGCCCCGGAATTGTGCATAGACTGGATAAGGACACATCAGGGCTTATGCTTGTCGCCCTGACGGAAGAATGCCGGTTGAAACTGGCGGAAGCTTTCAGCAATAAGGAAATAAAAAAAACGTATCTCGCCCTTGTGCAGGGCATTTGCCCGAATGGTGAAAGCAGCGAAAGCATAGGACGCCACCCGGCAATCAAAACAAAAATGGCGCTTGTCCCTCTTTCCAAAGGCGGGCGGGAAGCCTTTTCAAAATGGGAACGCATTTACCCGAAACAGCCCGCAAAACAAAATACGAATGAAAACGCTTTTTCTTTAATGAAAGTACAAATCCATACAGGCAGAACACATCAAATCCGTGTGCATTTGTCCGCTTCGGGCTATCCCCTTTTGGGAGATGAGGTCTATGCTCCTGCGAATGTCGCCCAAAAAGCCCCAAGACAAATGCTCCACGCGTATACATTGACATTTCGCCACCCTTTCACCCATGAACCCCTGACCTTCACGTCTTTACCGCCTGCTGATTTTTGGGAATGCGCTGAAAATCAAATCGCTTTAAACCAAACGGCGATACCCCTTGTGATCACAGGAAATTCCGGGTCAGGAAAATCAGCACTCATTGAAATTGCAAAACGGCAAAATTTGCCTACTTTCAGTGCCGACGAATGTATCAATGAATTATACCAAGTAAATAACGATGCATGGTATTTGCTCAAACAGCAATACGGCACGCTTTTTGTTCCGGACGATAAAAAGCCGGTGGATAAAGCCGCCCTTGCGAAGGCGATGCAAGACCCTGCCAAGAAACATGAATTGGAAAATTTGCTGCACCCTCTCGTTTATTCACGGACGATTGAATTTTTTAATAAAAACAACCGCAAAAGATTCTCTCTTGCGGAAATTCCCCTTTGGTTCGAAAACAAACCCAAGAATTTTCCCATCAAACCGCTGACGGTATGTGTCAGCACAAATGCCGAAATCCGTTTAGCCCGCCTCAAAAACCGGGGGTGGACGGAAGAAACCGTCGCTTCTATGGACGGTTGGCAATTGGAGCAAGAAAAAAAAATAGGGCTTGCCGATTATGAAATTCCAAATAATGCGGACCTGGCAGAATTGGAACAAAATTTTCTAAGCCTGCTGGAAAAACTGAAAAAACAAAACAGCATACCGCCCGTATTGGAGCAAATTAAAAAAGAACTCGCCTGAAAGCATAAAAAAAGCGTACCGAAGTACGCTTTTTCATTATTCTTTAATTATCCTTAGTTATCCTTGTGCTTCTTTTTGACGCTCTATCTTTTCCGGTTCATTCCAAAAATTTCGCTTTTTTCAATTCAGCAAAATGCCCGCATGATACATACCCGACAGGAAACAGAACCGAAACCGGCAATGGGAACACTCACGCCATTTTCAGCAAAGCAAAAAGACCGCTTGCAAAAAAAACTTTCTTCAAAAAAATCTTAACCATTAATGAAGTAAAGCTAATTCTTTTGCAAATATTCACCGCTCCAACAGCCGGTACAATACTGCATACCCTCGTCACCAAGGCAAGCCCGCATACCTTCCAAGGACAAATAGCCCAGACTGTCCATATTCAAAATGGAACGTATTTCCTCAATAGTATGCTGATAGGCGAGCAATTCTTCATAATGGGGGAAATCGACCCCAAAATAGCAAGGATACTGCACAGGCGGGCAGGCAATTCTCAAATGCACTTCCGTCGCCCCCGCATCACGGAGTTCTTTGCCAAGAGCCGCCGTCGTTGTTCCGCGGATAAGGGAATCGTCCACAAGGCAGACCCGTTTTCCACGCACGACTTCTTTCACGACATTGTGCTTCATGCGCACGGCGGCAGCTCTCGCGCCTTGTCCCGGAGCGATAAAACTGCGTCCTATGTAGTGGTTGCGGATAAGTCCGCGGTCAAGCGTTATGCCGAGTTCTTCCGCAAAACCCATGGCGGCTGAAAATCCGGAATCGGGAATCGCAACCACGATATCCACATCGACCGGTTTTTCCTTCGCAAGCATATGCCCTGTTTGACGGCGGAAAACATGGGGAGTATGCCCGAAAACAGTGCTGTCGGGACGGGCGAAATAGATAAGTTCCAATAAACAGCGCTGCTGGCGGACCGTTCTGTCGCCAAAATACGTGGAACGGTAACCGCCCGCCGTAAAGGTCAGCATTTCTCCGGGTTCGACTTCCCGCTCGAAAATCGCCCCGATTTGGTCAAAAGCGCACGTTTCGGAGGCAACGACATATCCGTCTCCCATGCGCCCGAGCACCAAAGGACGATAGCCCCAAGGATCGCGGGCGGCAATCATTTTATTGCCGAAAAGCAGAACAACCGCAAAAGCGGCTTCCGCCTGTTCAAAAACACTGGCGATATCTTCATCGGAACTCGCTTGCTTTTGGGCTAACAGCTGCAGGAAAAATTCACTGTCACTCGTTGTCTGCAAAAAAGCCCCCGAAAGAAGAAGCTTTTCCCGCAATTTTTCCCCGTGGTATAAATTTCCGTTATGAGCAAGAGCGACCTGCCCTTCGCTGTAATATCCGATAAGGGGCTGGGCGTTGGCTATGGTGCTTGAACCCGCCGTGGAATACCGGACATGCCCGATTGCGGAATTGCCTGCCATATTGCGGCCTTCTCCATTACCGAACACGCTGGAAACCAAACCCATGCCGCGGTGGATGAATATCTGTCCGTCGCTGGCGCTCGCGACACCGGCGGATTCCTGCCCGCGGTGCTGCAAAGCGTGCAAAGCCAATGAAGCATGCTGGGCGGCGTCTTTTACTCCGTAAAGCCCCACAATTCCGCATTCATCATGCGCCTTGTCATCATACGTCAAGGTATCAGGGATAAAGATGTTTCCAAAAGAATTATTCATTTGTTTTTCCTTGAATATATCCTGCATAATAATCCTGCAAAGGAGCGACTATGCGTTGTTCTTGCCGACGGGCTTCCAAACCTTCGACAGTGGCGCGAAGAGCCGCCAGTGTCGTAATGAGGTTGATACGGCGGGCGAGGGCTTCCGTCCTTATGGTGTTTGCGTCACGGGCGGAAGTCGGACCGCTTACGGTATTGACAATCATATTCGCCTCACCGTTGCGGATGAAGTCCAAAAGGTGAGGGCGCTGCTGTCCGATTTTTACAATAAGCTTGCAGTCAATGCCTTTGTTTTCAAGCATGGCTTTTGTTCCGGGAGTTGCGTAAAGCGTAAAGCCAAGGGCTTTCAGGCGTGCCGCAAGAGGAACAAGAGGTTCTTTGTCTTGGTCCGTTACCGTCAGAATGACATTGCCGGATACCGGAATGGGGACTCTTGTGCCGGCCTGGGATTTAAGGAAAGCCATGCCGAAGCTCCTGTCAATGCCCATAACTTCGCCAGTGGAACGCATTTCAGGTCCGAGCTGGATTTGCGTTCCGGGGAAACGCTCAAAAGGAATGACCGCTTCTTTTACCGCGCTGTACATAAGTTTCGGTTCTTCCGTGAAATTCACATCCTTCAAAGAAAGCCCCGTCATGATTTTTGCCGCAATGCCCGCGACATTGCGTCCTGTCGCCTTTGAAACGAAAGGCACGGTCCTTGACGCCCGCGGATTTGCTTCAATGACGTACACGCTGCCCTTGTAAAGAGCCATCTGAATGTTCAGTAAGCCCACAGTATGCAAGGCTTTGCCGAGTTTATCGGTATAAGAACGGATAATACCTTTCACTTCATCGCTCAGCGTATGGGTCGGGATAGAGCAGCAGGAATCGCCCGAATGGATGCCCGCTTGTTCGATATGTTCCATAATGGCGGCAATGGTCACCTTATCGCCGTCAACAACGGCATCGACATCTATTTCAATGGCTTCTTCAAGGAATTTATCCACCAAAATAGGAGTATTGACGCTCAGATACAAACCGGTTGATTTATCCTCAATATATTCAATAAGTTCCTGTTCATTATGAATGATACGCATTGCGCGGCCGCCGAGCACAAAGGACGGACGCACCATGACCGGATACCCGATTGTTTCCGCGAGCCTGCAGGCAGTTTCAAGGTCGACAGCCATACCGCTGGCGGGCTGCAAAATATCCAAATCCTCAATCAGGGCGCTGAAATCCTCACGGTCTTCCGCAAGAGCGATATCCTGAGGCTTCGTGCCGATAATGGGAACGCCCGCTTCCTGCAATGCCATGGCGATATTGAGCGGAGTCTGTCCGCCGAACTGCACAATCACCCCGTCTGGCTTTTCAGCGTGGCAGACGGCAAGCACGTCTTCCGTCGTCACCGGCTCGAAATACAAGGTATCCGCCGTATCATAGTCAGTGGAAACCGTTTCGGGGTTCGAGTTGATCATAATGGTTTTTATACCGAGTTCACGCAGGGAAAAACACGCCTGCACGCAGCAATAGTCAAATTCCAATCCTTGCCCGATACGGTTCGGACCGCCGCCGATGATAACGACTTTGCGCGCAAAACCGCGTGTTGCGGCGCCCACATGGGCTGTATGCAGCGGATCGGGAGAAACCGCATCGTACGTTGAATAAAAATAAGGCGTATGGGCTTCAAATTCCCCTGCACAGGTATCAACAGTATGAAAAACGGGCTCGACGGCATTAATCTCGCGCAAAGAGCGGATATCCGTTTCACGCACTGTTTTCGCAAGGCTTTCGGAGCAAAGGTTCGCAATGCGGGCGTCGCTGAAACCTTGCGCTTTATAATGACGCAGTTTCTTTGCGAAAGCGGCATCGGCGGCTTTGCTGTTCACCGCCTTTTCTATTTCATGGCAAAAATCTTGGCGTATGGAATTTTCATCATCCAAAATACGTTTGATCTGCAGCAGGAACCAAGGGTCAATGCCGGTAATCTCATTCAGTTCCTCAACTGTCAAACCAAGCTGCATGCCTTCGTAAACAAGCAAAACCCTGTCAGGACGGCGAAGATACAATTTTTCCCGTATCCATTCGCGGCGGGCGGCGGGTTCAATGGGGGCTTCCGCTTCCAATTTGCCGTTTTGCAAGCCTTGCAGCCCTGTTTCAAGTCCGCGGAAAGCCTTTTGCAAAGCCTCGCGGAAATTGCCGCCAAGAGCCATGGTTTCCCCGACGGAATGCATTTGGAAACCAAGCGTCGTGTCCGCTCCTGTGAATTTTTCAAAATTGAAGCGGGGAACTTTGACGACACAATAATCGATGGTAGGCTCAAAACAAGCGGAAGTGCCGGTAATATCATTCTTTAATTCATCCAAACGATAGCCGAGGGCAAGTTTCGCCGCGATACGGGCGATAGGGAAACCGGTCGCCTTGGAAGCCAGGGCGGAAGAACGGGAAACCCGGGGGTTCATTTCAATAACGACGCGTCTGCCTGTTTTCGGACAAACGGCGAATTGAATATTGCAGCCGCCGGTTTCAACGCCGATAGCCCGCACGACGCGGAATGCGTCCTGACGGAGCGCTTGATATTCCGCATCGGAAAGGGTTTGAATAGGAGCGACGGTAATGGAATCGCCCGTATGCACGCCCATAGGGTCAAGGTTTTCAATGCCGCAAATGACAATGGCGTTGTCCGCCTTATCGCGCACAACTTCCAATTCGATTTCTTTCCAGCCGAGCACGGATTCTTCAATCAAAATTTGGCTGATGGGCGATGCTTCGATACCGCCCTTGGCGATTTCCTTAAATTCTTCAATATTGTAAGCGATACCGCCGCCGGTGCCGCCCAAGGTATAGGAAGGACGGATGATGACAGGGAAGCTGATTTCTTTTATTGCGTCCATGGCTTGTTCAAACGTGGTCGCAAGGGCGCTTTTCGGCAAATCAAGCCCGATGGCTTCCATGGTTTCACGGAATTTTTGGCGGTTTTCCGCAAGTTCGATGGACTTTGGCTGCGCCCCGATAATTTCCACGTTGTATTCTTCCAAAATACCCATATGGTGCAAATCCATGAGCAAATTGAGAGCCGTCTGCCCTCCCAGTGTGGGCAAAATGGCATCGGGACGTTCCTTTATAATGATTTCAGCCGCCATGAACTTATTCATGGGCTCGATATATGTTGCGTCGCTAAAAGCCGTATCTGTCATAACAGTAGCCGGGTTCGAGTTCAGCAAGACAATGCGGCACCCTTCCTCTTTCAGTGCTTTCAACCCTTGTGTGCCAGAATAATCAAATTCTGCCGCCTGTCCGATCACAATCGGACCGGAACCAAGCACCATAATCGTTTTCAGATCTTCACGCTTCGGCATTTCTTTAAAATCCTTCTTAGTAGATACTACCAATAATTATGGCAAAAGCCACTGTTATTTCTTATAAAAATCATCAACCATAGTACGGAAAGCGTCAAACAAACCGTAAGCGTCCCAAGTTCCCGGAGCGGCTTCCGGATGGAATTGCACGGAAAAGACCGGGGCGTCGGTCAACGCCAAACCCTCGACAGTATTGTCGTTCAAATTCCAATGGGTCACTTTCACATTGCCGGGCAGCGTCTGAGGGTCAACACAAAAACCATGGTTCTGACTTGTGATAAGAACCTTTCCTGTCGCCACATCCTTTACAGGGTGATTAAGCCCATGGTGACCGAAAGGCATTTTGAAGGTTTTCGCACCCATGGCAAGGGCGATAAGCTGATGTCCCAAGCAAATTCCGAAAATAGGCAATTTTCCGACCAATTCCCGTATTGTTTTTATGGCGTAGCCGCAAGGCTCCGGATCTCCCGGACCGTTCGTCAGCATGACGGCATCGGGCTTGGAAGCTAAAATTTCTTCTGCTGTCACAGTGGCGGGATATACGGTCGGGTGCATGTTATTATTGAATAAGTGAAGCAAAATCGAACGCTTGGCACCATAATCGATAACGGCGACATTGAGCATTTTCTTGGAGGTGTCACGTTTTTTATACGTCAGAACAGTGCCGGGGTCAGTATTGAAGACGAATTTTTCTTTTACAGTCACTTTTGAAGCAAGATCAAGCCCGGACATTTGAGGAAGCTCTTTCGCCCTTTTCAATAAATAATCGCGGTCCAAATTGGTGCTGATAATGCCGTTTCTCGCCCCATGCATACGCAAATGCAGCGTCAGAGCGCGGGTATCGATTCCATAAATGCCGCTCAATCCCATTTGCTCCAATTTTTTTTGCAGAGAACTCTCGGCACGGAAATGCGGAAAATCAATATTTTCCGCATCAACAAACAAATCATGAAAAACAACGCCGCCCGCACCGTATTCCGGCTTCGGTTCGGGACATTCGCTGTCAAGAGCCGTTGCTCCGTAATTTCCTATATGCGCGGAGGTAAACACTACGATTTGTCCGTAATAGGAAGGATCGGTAATCGTTTCCTGGTATCCGCTCATACCTGTTGTGAAAACGACTTCGCCCACAGCCTCCTGACAAGCCCCCAAGGCGTATCCTTCAAAACATGTGCCGTCATCAAGCATCAATAAAGCCGGCATTTTTGTATTGATAGTCATAATCTTTCCGTTTTTGTTTGATTGTTGATAAAACAAAATAATTTTTAATACGCTTTTTTCCGCAAAAAATCAATACTTTTTTTGGATAAAATAACTACTTGATTTCATTCTGAAATTATTACCGATATTCTTAAATTTTTCCTCTTTTCCCCTTGTTCTTTTCCCTAAAAGGCTGTATAGGAAAAAGACATCATCCTATGAGGTTCCTATGGCTGAATTTGAAAAACGACTGCCTAAACTCGGGCAAGACTATATTGAGAAAATGCGGCTTCCGCAAAAACTCACCTTTACGAAAATGGAAGGCATCGGCAATGATTATGTTTATGTTTGGTTTGAAGATTTGGATACTCCTCTCACCGACCCCGCCCCGCTTGCGATTTTCATGTCCGACAGGAACTACGGGGTTGGCGGAGACGGTCTCGTCCTTATCGGCAAATCAAAAAAAGCCGATTTCAGAATGAGAATGTTCAATAACGACGGTTCCGAGGGAAACATGTGCGGCAACGCCTCCCGCTGCGTGGGCAAATTTCTTTATGAACACGGACATACCGGCAAAACAAACATCACCCTTGAAACAAAAAGCGGTATCCGTACCCTTGAGCTGACCCTTGAAAACAACAAGGTCGCAAGCGTCACCGTGGATATGGGCAGACCTATCGTCAAACCTGCCGACATCCCCATGAAAGCAGACGGCGAAACCTTTATCAATCAAGAAATCCTTGTCAACGGCTCCTGCATAAAAGGCACCGGCGTTTCCATGGGCAATCCTCATTTCGTTGTCACCATGCATGATATCGCAAGCCTTGATTTGCCTGCTTTCGGACCTCTTTTTGAATATCATGAACTCTTTCCCGAACGGGTCAATACGGAATTTATCGAAGTGCTCAGCCGGCAAAAAGTGCGCATGCGTGTTTGGGAGCGCGGCTCAGGTGAAACCCTTGCCTGCGGCACGGGCGCTTGTGCCGTTCTTGTCGCTTGCGTGCTCAATAATTATACGGACAAAAAAGCGACTATCGAACTTCGGGGCGGAGAACTCGTCATCGAATGGGCCGAAGACGGCATTGTTTATATGACAGGCCCCGCACGGGAAGTCTTTTCCGGAGAAATCGAACTTATTTAACAAATATGACAAAGGGAATAATCATGGCGACACCTCTTATCAGCAGTCAGGAATGGATACAAAAAGTACAAGACACGCCGCGGAAAGCGGAAAATTTTGTCACCGCTTTTTATGAACACAGCATCGGCGCGATCTGTACGGACGCAAGACTGTTGCGCATTCCTTTGGACGACCACTTGGTACACAGGGGAGACGGCTGTTTCGAATCCTTGACCATTGCCGAAAACAGAGTGCTCGAACTTGACGCCCATATTGCGCGCTTGGAGCATTCCGCCGCCAAGCTCGGCATACGGGCTCCCCTGCCCTATGCTGAAATCCGTCAGATTGTTTTGGACACCGCAAAAGCGGGCGGTGCTGCCCATGGCTCCGCCAAATTATTGATGGGACGCGGAGAAGGCGGACTTGGCATCAGCCCGAAAGAATGCCCCGTCGCAAGTTTTTATTGCGTTGCGGCAAAAGGAAACCCGCCGGACCCAGGTTATTGGGAACAAGGCATTACCGCGTGCAGAAGCGCCATTCCTGCAAAACAGCCTTTTTTAGCCCAAATAAAATCAACAAATTACCTGCCCAATGTTTTCATGGCGCAGGAAGCGGAAGCGAAAGGCGTCAATGTGAGCATTTCCTTTGACGAAGACGGTTATTTAGCCGAAGCCGCCATTGCGAACGTCGGTATTATCGACAAAAACAATATTTTCGTCCTGCCTCATTTCAAACGCGCTTTGGCGGGAACAACCGCCCTTATGGCCAAAAGCATTGCCGAAACCTATATGCGGACCGAAACCCGCAATATACGGGAAGAAGAAATTTTTGAAGCGAAAGAATTTCTGCTCTTCGGAACAGGCTCCCAATGCGTTGCCATTACCCATTACGAAGGCGAAAAAATTGCTGACGGCGTCCCTATGGAAAACGCCAAAAAACTGCAGAAACTCATTTATCAAAAGCTCATAGAAACAGGAACGCCGTTTTAAATCCATTCCAAAATCCGCACGGACAAAAAGCATGATTATTTTAATTTCCGGAGCTTCCCATACGGGAAAAACCATGTTGGCGCAAAAGCTTCTTGAAGAGTATCACTATCCGTACCTTTCCATCGACCATTTAAAAATGGGGCTTATCAGAAGCAAACAAACAACGCTTACCCCGGAAGACGATGAAAAGCTTACCCCCTATCTTTGGGGAATAATTAAAGAAATCATCAAAACAGCCCTTGAAAACAAACAGAATTTAATTATTGAAGGCGCCTATATTCCCTTTACATGGAAAGAAGACTTTTCAAACGAGGAAGCGGCCCATATCCGCTTTTGCTGCCTTATCATGAGCCAAGACTATATTCTAAATCATTTCATAGAGATACAAAAGTACGCCTCAATCATAGAAAACAGAAAAAACGATAAAATTCACAAAGAGCTGCTTATTGAAGAAAATCAAAATAATTTGGCGCAATGTAAAGAACACCGGCATTCGTGCATAGTTATCGATAACACATATCCCGCCGATATTCCTTTATTGGTCCGCAATTTTTTTCATATTCGGGAGAAATCTATACAGCATATCGTATCCCAACACCAACGCCCTAAAAAACTTGTGCTGGAACTTGGGGAAGTATGGAAACAATCAGTCGCAAGCACGCATCATTTTTTAACACAGAAAGATAAAGAAAAACTGTATCCTCTTGTTTTAAACGCAATAAAGAACGTTCCCTTTTTATTGACAGCGCAAAACGAAGAAGACGAATTGCTCGGCTTTATGGGCATTGAAAACGACAAATTGGAAATGCTCTTCATCCATCCGAAAGCCCAAAAACAAGGACTGGGTAAAAGTTTGGTCGAACACGCGAAAAATGCTTATCGGATTCAATTTGTCGATGTGAACGAAGAAAATCCCGATGCTTTCGCTTTTTACCGAAAAATGGGCTTTACCCAATTCGCCCGCAGTGAATACGACGATTTAGGCAATCACTTCCCCTTGCTGCATTTAAAACTTGAAAAATAGATAAATAACAAGTTGCTATCTTTATATTCCAAAGTATTTCCGTATCATATTCATGTGAATGCATAAAAATAAGGAGCTATTTTCTTTCTTTGTTTTTTTAATTTTTTCATGCAATAAAAAAAGCTCTTGAAAAAATCACCCTTTTTACCGCTGCAAATCGATTCAAATTCTATGACGATAATTCTTAATGTCATGCGAAGACGCTTTAATTTCCCCCAAGCATACCCCGCTTTTCACGCGGTGCGGGGAGGTATTCCCCACAAAAAAAGGAGCTTGCGCTCCTTTCTCTATTTTTTGCTGTATTGGACACCATGTTTTTCCAGTTCTTTCAAAACTTCATGTATCAGTTTTGGCACAGCCTCCTGAATTTTCGGGCTTAATTCCAAATTCAGGGACGTAAAGTCTTCCGGCTCAACGCCTATGACCACGCAATCGGGTCTATGCCCTATCAAATCGCAATAAATAAGCGTGTCCACCAAATCGGTCTGGTGCAAGGAATCGGAAAAGCTCATGCTTTTTCGCAAGTCATCGCCGACCAAACGGTATAAGGTTCCCGCTTCATGCCCGCCTTTGACCGCATCTATGATGACAGCCAAATCAGCGTCCATCAAACTGTCCATAAGTCCCATACCGAGCGTTCCGCCGTCAAGAAGACGTACATTTTCCGGAAAACTGTATTCTTCCTGCATTTTCAGCACAGTTTTCACACCGACGGCCTCATCGCGGTAGAGAACATTTCCAACACCAAGAACTAAGATTTTCATATTATTTTGTTTCTTCTTTAAAAGGCTCCGGAACATAACCGTCGGCATACTGATGGATGAGCTCATGGGCGCGCTGTGCAAGCAGGGTTACACCCGGTTTGGAAATCTGTTCGTCCGCCCCCACGGATTCCCCTTTATGACGGAGCTTATCCGTAATAAGGGAAGAGAACAAAATAACAGGAATTTTTTTCATATAAGGGTCTTCTTTAATGGTTTTGCAAAGCGTATGCCCGTCCATTCTCGGCATTTCGATATCAGAAATGACAACTTGGATATAATCGCTGACATCCTTGCCTTCTTCAATGGCTTTTTTGCGCAAACTGCAAAGTTCGTCCCAAGCTTCCTGACCATTGGTAAAATCACGCACTTCAAAATTCGCTTCCTGCAAAAGCGTTTTCAGCATGTTTCTGATAAGGGAAGAGTCGTCACAAACAAATGCGCGGTAATTTTGCGTTTCTTTCCAATTGATTGCAGCATCGAGGCGAAGACCGAGATTAGGATTGAGTTCCGTCACGATTTTTTCAAGGTCAAGAATGAAAACAATTCTGTCCTCAAGACGGACAACCCCGGTAATGCAGCCTTTGGAGAAGAAAGACATGTAAGAGTTCGGAGCGTCCACGTCTTCCCAGCTGATACGGTGAATACGGTTTACGCCTGAAACTTTGAACGCTGTCGTCACATTGTTGAATTCCGTCACAACGACCTTAGGAGGATTATGGTTGAGCAAGCTTTGTTTTTCAAGCCAAATATTCAAATCAACCAAGGGAATGATCTGCGAACGCAAATTAAACGCGCCCAAAACGGAATCACTTTGCAATTCCGGCAGCGGAGTCACATGAGGCAATTGGATGATTTCCAAAACTTTAGCAACGTTAACCCCATAATAACCGCGATAAATAGGTTCTTTGCCCTCTTCTTGAATCAATTTCAAAGCACTGGAAGTGCCTGAATCAAGCTCGGTCACAGGTTCATCAATATAAAATTCCACAATCTCAAGTTCGTTTGTACCTGCTTCCAATAAAATATTTGTTTGAGACATATATTCCTCCTAAAACCGTCTAGCATTCACCATGAAGCCAATAGCCTTTCCGCTTCATCCACCAAGCGTTTCGGGGTTGATGCTCCTGCGGTCAGACCAACTTTTTTAACGTTTTTAAAAAATTCTCTTTTTAACTCATCGGCACTTTCCACCAAAACTGTAGGGATATTTTTAGAAAAAACCAATTCCGCCAATCTTTTCGTATTTCCGCTTTCCTTTCCGCCTATGACCACCATAGCCTGCACACGTTCCGCAATAGCCAGCGCCTCATCCTGACGGAGTTTCGTCGCATCGCAAATCGTTTCCAAGATAATCGGCTTTGTTGCCGCCACCTCAAGAAGTTCTTTTTTTATCGTGTCGAAAACAGCCCTGTCCTGTGTCGTTTGAGCGGCTAAAACCATTTCTTCCCGGTTATTTTTCTGCGCATAACCGATCAACTTTTCAGAATCCGGCGAAATGATATATTTTCCTTTCGCATAGGAAACCAAACCGTCCACTTCCGGGTGGTTTGCGTCGCCAAACAAAAGAAGCGTCCGGGTGCCTTGTCCGCCCTGCGTGGCTTTGCCGATCGCATTTTGGGCTTCTTTCACCCGCGGACATGTCGCATCCATCAGCTGCACATGGGGCAAATTACGCAAAAAACTCTCCGTACTGTACGGAATGCCGTGGGCGCGGATTAAAAGATTGAGCTGCAGCTGCCCCTCTTTTCTCTTTTCTTCATCGATTGTTTCCAAAAAAACATAAAAAGGTTCCAGCGCTTCTTTCACCGCCTGCACGGAACCAAAACAGCGCACCCCTTTCATGGCGTATTCTTCCAGCACAAAAGGATTATGGATGATGGGACCGAACGTGCCCACATGTCCGCCTTTTTCCACCAATACATCAAGTTTTTTAAGCGCTAAGGCGACCCCCATGCAAAAACCTGCCCGCTCCGAACGGATGACTTCCATATGCACCTACCTTTTCAAACGCCGCAAAAAAGGCGAAATCAACAAGGTTATATTTTCCGGCATGAAATATTTTGCCACTATCAAATAACTGATCAGATACACTAAACCGGCAAAACCGATTTGCGCGAGCTGCACCCACAAAAGCGGGATTTTTCCCTGCAAAAACAATTCGGAACAATACCCTCCCGCAAGGCAAAGGAAAAAAGGTATGCCATTGCATAACACATTTTTCAACAAAAGACAAAGTATTCCCCGATAGGCTCTCTGAAAATATTTTCGGCCGGCAAACCATAAAGTTAAGGTATAAGCGATAACGGACGCGCTGGTCAGAAATGCCACGGAAACAGCTCCGAAACGGGGAGCGCAGTAAAAATAAAAAGGAATGATGAACACCGTTATCATTGAACCGACCAAAGCCGGAGTCACAGTATTTTCCATGGCATAAAAAGAACGTCCCAAAATTTGCTGAACACACCAAAAAGGCACGGCTATCATCATAATCTGCAAATAAGGGGCTGCGAGAACGGTTTCTTCCGCGCCGAATTGCCCTCCCTCGAAAATAAGTCCGAGAACGGGTTTTGCCGCAGCTATCATATAAAACGTAACGGGCAGAACCAAAATCAAGGTATTTTTTATGGCGCTGTGCATAGTTTGACAAAAACTTTGCATATCGTTTTTTACGAACAAGCTTGCCAAAAAAGGAAAAGAAGCAACCCCCGCCGCCTGCGCCACAACCCCGACCGGAACCATCATGATTCTTCTGGAATAGCTCAGCAAACTCACCTCGCCCGTGCCTGCCATGCTTCCAAAAATACGGATGAACTGCTCATCCAAAACAACAATGGACTGTCCCAGCATAAGAGGCACGGCAAGACACAAAAAACGCTTGAAACAACGATGCTTCAAAATCCAATAAAAGCGAATGCCGTCCGCTTTCGCCGCAAGAAAAGGCAAATAGAAAGAACCTAAAAAAGCGCCCAGCAAAACACCCCAGCAAAACCCCTCCATGCCCTCGGCAATGCCTAAATAAGGAAAGAAAACCCCGCACAGCAAAATCATGCCGTTATATATTAAAGGAATGAGAGCAGGCACGGTAAATTTTTTTCTGATATACAGCAAGGCGGTGAAACAAGCTCCGGGCAAAAAACAAATTTGCGCCGGCAAAATTATGCGTAAAAATTCCGTAAGCCGCACAAACTGCGTTTCGCTAAACCCCGGAGCGAGAAAAGGGACAAGATAAGGAGCGAAAATCCACAATACTGCCGATAAGACAACGACTATGCCGCTTGCCCAAATAAGAACGCCGCTGAAAAATTTCCACGCATCTTCCTCGTCGTTCTCCATAAGTTTGGAAAGAAGAGGAATAAGGGTAATGGAAACATAGCCTCCCGCCAGCAAATAATTTAAAAAATCAGGCAAAATGACCGCCGCAAAATATAAACCCTTTTCCCCGCCCGCCCCGAACTGCCAAGAAATAACCTTGTCCCGAAAAAGTCCCATAAAGCGGGAAACAAGGACACTGAAGCCCATAATGAGGGCGGCTATTCCCATTTGCTGCTTGGCGTTTATTTTAGCAAACAAAGACATTATTTCAAGTTCCCGAAAGCTTCAATCACTGCCTGCAAAGCTTTAGCCCTATGGGAACGCCCCATTTTGACGCTTTTTTCCATTTCGGCTCCGGTACATTTCAATTCTTCATCAAAAAAAAGCGGGTCATACCCGAAACCATTTTTTCCGCGTTCTTCAAAGAGCAATCTTCCCTCCCATGTTTCATGGGCTATGATTTCTTTTCCGTCGGGAAAAACCGCCGCCATGGCGCAATGGAAAGCGCACCGCCTTTTTTCCATAGGCACGTTTTTCATTTTATCCAATAACTTCCGATTATTTGCCTGGTCTTTTGTTTCTCCCTCAAGCAGCGGATAATCATTGGCATACCGGGCGGAAAAAATTCCGGGCTCGCCCTGCAGATAATCCACACAAAGCCCGCTGTCATCCGCAATGGCGATACATTTTAAATCCTTACAGACGTACCGCGCCTTGATAAGAGCGTTTTCTTCAAAACTTTCGCCGTTTTCCTCTATTTCCGGATAGCCGAAAGGCAAGGTTTCGACACAAAAACCGAAAGCGTTCAAAGGCTCTTCGAGTTCCGCCAATTTTCCTTTATTTTTTGTTGCGATGATTACTTTTTCCATGTGGTCAATATTCTGTTTTTATCATCTTGTTTAAATGTTTTTTCCCCGATAAGCGCATCAAGTTCATGCATCGCATTTTGCTCGCCCAAAAAAATCACATGATCGCCGGCTAAAAAGACAGTCTGCCCATGCGGGATAAAAACCTTTTCGTCGCGCATATAGGCAAGCATGATCACATTTTTTGGAAAAGCAAGCATCATAAGGGGCTTGTTGATAAGCTGCGACGTTTCCGCAAGATACACCTCCATAACTTCCGCAGCGTCCGAAGCGACAGAAGCGAAAGCCACGACATTCCCTTGCCGGATATAGCTCAGGAACCCGTTCACGGCGGCAAGCCGCGTGCTTACGCTATGGTCGATTCCGATATGTTTCACAATGGGCAAATATTCCGACTTGTTCACACGTGCGACAGAATCCCTCGCCCCCATGCTTTTCGCCAAAAGGCAAGCCAAAATATTGGTTTCTTCGTCCGCCGTGACAGCGACAATGACATCCATTCTGCCCACATTCTCTTCTTTGAGCAAGGTGGTTTCCGTAGCGTCACCATGCAAAATCAGCGTGCTGTCAAGAAGCGCGGCAAGTTCTTCGCAGCGGGCTTCATCCTTTTCTATTATTTTGACATCCAAGCCCTTGTCTTCAAAACGCTTTGCAAGCAGATACCCGATTTTTCCGCCGCCGACAATGCAGACAGAATGGAAAAACGCCCTGTTTTTCTTCAAAAACCGCAACAAATCCCGTTGGGCGACATCCACATAAGCGAAGTAAACAAGGTCGTTTTCCTGCAGAACAACCTGCCCGTTGGGAATGACCAGCTTGCTGTTCCGGATTATGGCGGCGACCATGATATTGTCACTTTTGACAAATTCTTTAAATTCAAAAAGTTTTTTGCCCACAAGTTCCGTATCTGCAATGTTATAGGCGACCATACGCAAATGCCCGCCGGCAAATTCCGCATAATCCTGCGATGCCGGCAGGGACAGAAGACGGTCGATACTGCGCACGACTTCGCTTTCGGGGTGGACCATGAGCTGGATATTCAAACTTGTCCCGCCAAGGACATTGGGATATTCCTCATATTCCTTATTGCTGATACGCGCCAATTTCACAGCCTGCGGGGAAAGGGCGTTGGCAAAGAGGCAGGCGACCAGATTCACTTCGTCGTCATTGGTGACCGCAATGACATAATGGGCGTCTTCCACATGAGCCAAGGCAAGCGTTTTAGGCGAAGACCCCGAACCTAAAATAGTCTGCACGTCCGCAAATTGGGTTATTCGATCCAAGCGGCTTTTGTCCTTATCGATGACAACGACGTTTTTTTCCTCTTGGGTCAGCCGCTTCGCAAGATGCAACCCCACTTCCCCCGCTCCGATTATCACAACGTTTTCTTTCACGGAAGAAAAAATATCCTGAATTTTTTTAAAAAACATACGATTTTTCCAATCAGCCTCTTCTAACAACGGGAAATATTTTTCAATATTTCTTCCATGACTGTTTTTGTACCACCAATTAATGGTTTAAGCCATATTTTAAAACGTTCTTGAATTTCAGCATGTTGTGTAAACTTTTTTTCAGGCTGCGCTAAAAGCGCTTTTGCAAGCATAGAAACAGAACTGTGCAGATAAAGCAAATTTTCTTCTGCGAGATTTTTTTCCCGCTTCTCGAATACCCATAAGAAATTATGCAGATGCACGCCGCTATGCGGAACAATCCCATACGCAAGGGGCTCTAAAAAATTCTGCCCGCCCAAAGGAGCGAAGCTTCCCCCCACGACGGCATAATCGGTAAGCGCATAAAGTTTTTTCAAATCGCCAAACCTATCCCAAACAACAATGTCTCCGGCTTTTATCTGGTCATTTTCAGCGAAAATATCGGAAACGAACCGCACATTCAGCCCTTTTTCCTGCAAAATCCTTTTCCATTCCGCAAAACGCGCCACATGACGGGGAGCTATGCATACCGCGCTCTTTTTCTTTTGCCTGTGCAATGTTTCAACAAGAGGAACAAATTCCCCCTCTTCTTCCCTGCGCACAGAGGCAAAAAGATAAATGCATGTCTTTCCGTCAAAAACAGCCTGCAGCGGATTTTCCTTTTTTTCCTGCATGGCAAGCAAAAGTTCATGGTATATGCCGTCAAATTTCATATTATGCATGAACGCGCATTCGCTCTGCGGAAAAATTTCCTGATAATGCTCCTTATCCTTTTCCCGTGTCGCAAAAATCTTTTTCGGATTCACGCCTGAAAAAGCAGCCTTCAGTTTTCTGTATGCCGCATGCGTCTTATCGGTCATGCGGGCATTCACGACATACAATGCGGTCCCGTTCCTTTTGCACATGAGCATGAAACAAGGCCAAAGCTCCGTTTCAAGCAAAATGCAGTTTTTCGGTCTTGCGAGTGAAAACGCCTTTTGCATGGACCTCTCATCGTCAAAAGGAAAATAGCAAAGCGAAATCAAAGGAACGGGAAGCGCATGGGTTTCCTGCCATTTCCGTTCAAAAGCCTGTTTGCCTTTTTGCAAAACGTCCATGCCTTGTTTGGTCATGCTCGTGCAAAGGATATGCATGCCCGCATGTTCGGCGGAAATATGCTTCAAAAGTTCAAGAGTGAGATACGCCTCTCCCCCGGAAGACGCCTGTATCCAAAGCGACACGGGATTTTTCCGGGCGAGTTCCAGCCAAGAACCGCCGACAATGCGTTCCCCGTATCCCTCGCTCAGGCGCTTGTGCCTTTTCAAAAAAGGCTTGACCGCGAACCACAGCAAGCCATATAAAAAAAAGAAAATCCTCTGCGCCATATCATTTTTTCTTGCTTTCACGAATTTTAAAAGTAATTCCCGCGCAAATGCCGCCGATTATTCCCAAAAGCACGCTTCTCGGCATATTGTCGGTCACTCCGAAAAGGGCGGCGAAAATTCCCAAGGAAGAACCTATTAAAAAACCTTTCCAAACAGGTGACATATCGTATCCTTTATTTTTTCTTTTGGACTATTCTTGCTTTTTAGCAAGTTATGCGGATAATGGCAACGCAAAATTTTAGCGCAAAAAATCCTTTTATTTTTTTCAAGTTCCGGATATATTGGACAAACACAATTTATCGGATTTGCTATGAAAGAAGAACGTTTTGACTGTATCGTCGTAGGCGCGGGGCACGCGGGCTGCGAAGCCGCCATGGCCCTTGCTAAATTGGGACACAAGACCCTGCTTGTTACGGGCAATATCGACAGAATCGGGCATTTGTCCTGCAATCCTGCCATCGGCGGACTTGCCAAGGGGCATTTGGTCCGTGAAATCGACGCTCTCGGCGGTTCCATGGGACTTTGGGCGGATGAAGCCGGTATCCAGTTCAGAATTTTAAACCAAAGCAAAGGTCCCGCCGTACGCTCAAGACGGGCGCAAATGGATAGGGAAGCCTATATAAAAACAGTAAAATCAGCTATTTTCAAAGAAAAAAACATCACCCTTTGGCAAGATATCGTTGAAGATTTAATTGCGGAAGAAATCCCGGAAAACAACGGGACAACCCATAAAATACAAGGTGTTGTCACCGCTGTCGGCAAAAAATTCCATGCCCCGCACATTCTTTTGACCACAGGAACATTCCTTTGCGGGCTTATTCATATCGGCTTGGAACATTTGGCAGGAGGCAGGCTTGGCGACGCGCCTAGCATGCATTTGTCCGAAGCGCTCAGACGCTTGGGCATAGAGCTCGGGCGCCTCAAAACAGGCACAACGCCCAGAATACGCTATGATTCCATTGACTTTGACGCGCTGGAAGAACAGCAAGGCGATTTTCCTCCCCCCACGTTCAGTTTCCACGGCGAAGGAGCGAAACTGCCGCAGGTTTCCTGCTACATCACTTGGACCAACGAAAAAACCCACGACATCATCCGCTCAGGAATGGACAGATCCCCGTTGTTCACAGGCGTTATCGAAGGAACCGGAGCAAGATACTGCCCTTCCGTGGAAGACAAGGTCGCCCGCTTTCCGGAACGTGAGCGCCATCAGGTGTTCATCGAACCGGAAGGGATAAACAGCGAAGAATGTTATCCCAACGGCATTTCCACAAGCCTGCCCCTTGACATCCAGGAAGGCATGGTCGCCAGCATCACGGGTTTGGAAAATGCAAAAATCGTCCGTCCCGGTTACGCTATCGAATACGATTATGCAAATCCCATTCAACTCAAACCCACCCTTGAAACAAAAAAAGTCGAAGGACTATGGTTTGCAGGACAAATCAACGGAACATCAGGCTATGAAGAAGCCGCCGCCCAAGGCTTATGGGCAGCTTTCAACGTAGCGGCGCGCCTTGAAAACCGCGAACCGTTCCTTTTGCGGCGTGACCAAGCTTATTTAGCTGTTTTAATTGACGAACTTGTAACAAAAGGCACGGAAGAACCTTTTAGAATGTTCACTTCCCGCGCGGAATACCGCCTGCTTCTGCGTGAAGACAATGCAGACCAAAGGCTCACTCCTATCGGACGCGAACGCGGACTTGTGAGCGATGAACATTTTGCGCTTTTCACCAAAAAACAAAAAATTTTGCAGGAAATTTTAACCTTGCTTCAAGAAAATACCATACGGCCTGACGCAAAAACAAAGGCTATCCTCGAGGAAATGAACGAAGCCGCCCCGACAAAAGCCATCACGCTGGAAGACCTTTGCCGCCGCCCCAATATGCAGCTGAAAGACATTGCGAAATTCTTGCCGGAACTTGCAAAATATTTAACCGCCTATCCGGAAATCTGCGAAACAGCGGAAATCATCACCAAATATTCAGGCTACTTGTCACGGCAGGAAGAAATAGTCCAAAAAACAGCCAATCAGGAAAAAATACTCCTGCCAAAGGATTTGGACTATACGGACATGCCGGGGCTTTCCCGTGAAATCCAAGAAAAACTCAACCGGGTGAAACCGCTCAATTTGGGGCAAGCCGCCAGAATTTCAGGAGTGACGCCCGCCGCTCTTTCCTGCATTGAAATCGCCCTCAAGAAAAAGGCGATGGAAGAGGAAAAAATAAATTAAAAAACAGCATTTTTTTATTGACAAACTTTCAACTTCCATATACATATTTTTTTCCGGTGGCTTTCAGCCACTTGCGGAACGGTAGTTAAGTCGGTTATAACGCCGGCCTGTCACGTCGGAGGCCGAGGGTTCAAGTCCCTTCCGTTCCGCCACTAAAAAAAAAATAATGCTTTGCATTTTTATATATTGAAATACGTTTCAAAACATTACGGAACGGTAGTTAAGTCGGTTATAACGCCGGCCTGTCACGTCGGAGGCCGAGGGTTCAAGTCCCTTCCGTTCCGCCATTTTTTTTCATACTCCCCCAGTATGATATGAGGTCAATCATAAGATTGACCTTTTCTTTTAACAATTAACCACAAAATTATTTTTTTCATTCCCGCAGCTTCATGATAATAATGCAATGACGCTCATCATGGGAAAATGCCACGCAGAAAAAACTCTCTCCCTACCCTGCTCTCAAAACTTTTCATAATAATTTTCCTGCAATATTTTGGAAATGCTCCAAACACGTTTTAGCAATACCCAAAATTACACAAGAGCAAAACCGTTATGGACAAAACCTATAAAGTTTTTTTTCGTATAGAGGGAAGGGGAATAATTCCCCAAAAAAGAAGAAAAAAACGATAATAAGATAATGATAACAAAACGATATGAAAATCATACGGAATTGTTATTTTACAAAATATACTATATGATTTTTCTATAACAAAGAGCAGGAAAATTTTCCTGCTCTTTGTTATAGTTTTTACTTTTGCAAATTTTATACAATATAATCGATGGCTTGTCTTGAACTTGCATATTGTTTCAATTCACCGGCAAATTCCACATGGACGGGGTGCGCCGCATATTCCGCCAAAGCCTGCTCGTCCTTATGGGTGCTGTGGAGCAGCAGCTGCATTTCCTGCGTTGTCGTCTTCGCAAACTGCGCCGTCATTTCCAGGGAAAGCAATACGTCGATTTTTCCCGCCATTTTTTCCATGCCAAGCTTAACCAAGTAATCAGCGGCTTCCTTTGCCGATTTGCCGTTGACGCCGTCTTTGAGCGTCCACCAAACCACATGATGTATCATATTCCACCTCGCGTTTTTTTTAATCATACCCTTGCTTTTTGACTTTGACAAGTCAAGATAAAGCCGTATAATATGAAAAAAACAGGAAATACTATTATGCAAAACCCCATGAAACCAAATGCCCGAGTCGCTCAGCGCATTGAAGAACTGTTGCGTGAGCAGCTGGAAGAACTTGGCGTCAATATAAAAAAACTCACCCCTGATGAGATTTCCGCCAATATGAAATGCCACATCGGACCTGACAACAGCTTAAGTTATTTTTGGAAAAACCGAGCCATACTTGACGTTGTTCCGGAAACGACAGAAAACGGCACGAATTGGCGCATGTTCACAAAAGAAGATACCATATGAAAATCATAATCAAATAAAGAGGCTGTTATGGATATGTTAACAAGCATCGGCAATACGCCCCTCATTCATTTAAAAAATCTCTCCAAAGAAGCGGGAGCGAATATTTACGTAAAAGCGGAAATGCGTAATCCGGGAGGCTCAATCAAAGACAGAGCGTCCCTCGCCTATGTCAAGGACGCGCTCGCCACAGGAAAACTTACCCAAGACGGAACAGTGATTGAAGCGACAAGCGGCAATTTAGGCATAGGGCTTGCCGTTGTCTGTGCGGAACTTGGCATAAGGCTCATTGTCTGCATGCCGGAATCGGCAAGCATTGAACGCCGCAAACTTATGCAGGGCTTGGGCGCTGAAATTATTTTAACGCCCGCGAATAAGGGCATGAGCGGGGCTCAGGAAAAAGCGGAAGAACTCTATAATAACAGCAAAAACGCTTTTCGTCCCAATCAATTCAGCAACCCCATAGGTCCGAAAGCCCATTATGAAAGCACAGGACCGGAAATCCGCGCCCAAGCCATGCAAGAAAAAATAAGCATTGACGCATTTGTGGCAGGAGCGGGTTCCGGAGCTACGTTTATGGGTGTCGGCAAATATTTAAAAGAATACTATCCGCTTATTTTCTTAGGCATCATCGAGCCGGAAGAATCCGCCGTTTTATCGGGAAAACCGGCTGCCCCCCATGGCATTCAAGGCATAGGCGCAGGCTTTGTTCCTGATATTGTTGACAAAAGCCTTATTACTGAAATTTTGACGGTGAACACACGAACAGCCAAGGAAACAGCGCGCAAAGCCCTTAAAACGGATGCTTTGAACGGAGGAATTTCCACGGGCGCGAATATTGCGGCAGCCCTTGAACTTTCCAAACGCAAGGAATTTCAAGGCAAGAACATCGTCACCATTGCCTGCGACACGGGCGAACGCTACATGTCCACAGATTTGTTCATGCAGGAATAAAAAAAACATGCTCATAACGATACGCCGTGAAGCAGAACAAGATTATTTTACCGCAGAAAACTGCTGCCGCAACGCTTTTTGGAATGTTTACACACAAGGCTGTTATGAGCATTTCCTCATCCATTCCATGCGCACGCACAAGGATTTTATTCCCGAATTGAGCTTTGTCCTTGAATACGGCAAGAAAATCATCGGCGGTATTTTTTATACCCGTTCAAACATTATCCGCTCCGACTCACCCTCTGTTCCGGCAATAACGTTCGCCCCTGTTTTTATTGAACCGAAATTCCAAAGACAAGGCTTCGGCAAAAAATTAATTCTGCACAGCATATAAAAAGCACGGCAATTGGGATATTCCGCAATTCTTATTTTGGGCGGTCCGAAAGAATATGCGCCCTACGGTTTTTGCTGCGCAAAAAATACCGGAGTTCCATGCCGGACGGGCTTTATTATCAAAGCCTGCTTGCACTTCCCCTGCAAGAAAACGCGCTGTCCGATGTTGCCGGATATGTGCAATTTTCCAATGTATTTGAAATAAATAATCAAAATGCGGAGATTTTTGATAACAACTTTCCGTCTAAAGAAAAGCGCATTCTGCCCTCACAAAAGGAATTTGAAAAAGCCTGCTCTTTACCTGACAATGCTGAATACTGACAGCAGTTTTCAGTTATCCCAAAAATGCCGTTTCCATTCCGCAAAATCCCGTTTGGCACGCTCCGCCATGAGGGTTTTCCTATTGGCTTTTTTAGTTTTTTCCTCTAAATCGGGCATAAGTCCGAAATGAATATTCGAGGGCTGGAACTGTTTCATTTGCGCATTTTTCAAATGGTTCATCAATGCCCCTAACGCCGTTGTCAAAGGCAAATCTTCAAGCTCTTTTCCAAGCAGGCGGCTGGCGAGCTTTATTCCCGCCCATAACCCGCAGGCGGCTGATTCCACATACCCCTCGACACCTGTGATCTGCCCTGCCAGAAGAATATGTTCATGCCCCTTTATGGCTAAATTGCCGTCCAAGCATTTGGGCGCGTTGACATACGTATTCCTGTGCACGGAGCCGTAACGCAAAAATTCCGCATTCTCAAGTCCCGGAACCAAGCGAAAAACACTGTCCTGCGCCTTGTAGGTCATTTTGGTTTGGCAGCCTACCAAATTAAACGCGTCAGCACTGGCATTTTCCGCCCGCAGCTGCAAAAGGGCGTAAGGGCGCCTGCCGGTTCTCGGATCTGTAAAGCCAACAGGCTTCAGAGAACCGAATGTCAGCGTTTTTTCCCCGCGTTCCGCAAGGGCTTCAATGGGCATGCACCCTTCAAAATGCACTTCTTTTTCAAAATTGCGGGAAGGCACCTTTTCCGCATCAAGCAAAGCCTGATAAAATGCCTCATACTCGAATTTATGCATGGGGCAGTTTAAATAATCGCCGTCGTTTTCTTCCTGCATTTCTTGCTGTCCGCCCTTTTCCGCGGCCTGCTTCTGTTTAAATTCCAGCATTTCCGCCTGCATTTTTTCACGCCATTCTTTTGACAATTCCGCACTCCGCGCAACTTCGTCATTATAAGGCGGCGGTGCGACATTATCATAACGGGAACCGCGGAAAATACTATCCGTATTCAAAGATTCGGCAGAAACAATCGGTGCAATGGCATCATAAAAATAACAATATTCACTGCCCACGGCAGCGGACAAAGACTGCGCCAAACTTTCGGACGTGAGCGGTCCCGTCGCCAAAACCACATATTCCGCCCCGTATTCCGCTTTCAAGGCTTCAATTTCTTCCAAATTCCGCACGCTTTTGCGGATAAGCCGTATATTGGGATTTTCTTCGACTTTTCCTGTCAGAGCCTTTGCAAATTCTTCCCTGTTCACGGCAAGAGCTTTTCCCGCCGGCACGCTGTGGGCATAGGCAGCAGCCATAACATGGCTGCCCAGTTCGTGCATTTCCGCCTGAAGCAGACCGATACCCGAACTTTGCGGACCTTCATCGCGCATGGAACGGAAAGAGTTGGAACAAACCAATTCTCCCAAATATCCGCTCACATGGGCGGGAGAAAACTGTATCGGTTTCTGTTCAAACAAAAAAACGGTGATTCCATGTTTCGCCAAATACAAAGCACATTCGCAGCCTGCCAAGCCTCCGCCGACCACAAGTACGGTTTTCGCCATAACTATCCTTTTTCACATGATTTCTGTTGTCATATTTTCATTATAAGGCTCACAAAACCGCGGGCAAGTCAAGTTTTTTTTCTCAATGCTTGACAAATTGGTTGCAAACACAGTAAAACGTATACTAGATAGAAAATTATTTCCGCATGGAAAGAATGCATATATTTTCTATTAATTTCAAGTTAGGAGAGCAGTATGTCAAACTCTTTGCAAAATCAACGCACGTATGCATTTATCGGAACAAGCGGCTGCGGTAAAACGTCCATTGCCGAAATGCTTTTATTTCAATCCGGCATTATCAACCGTTTAGGATCCATTGAAGACGGTACGACTGCTCTTGACTATGAGCCGGAAGAAATTAAACGCCGTGGTTCAATCCAGCCGGGTTTTGCAAATTTCACTTGGAATAAAAACCCCCATTCTTTAATTGATATTCCCGGAGACAATAACTTCAACGCCGACACGGAGCTTTTGCTCAAAGCCGTCGACGGTGCGGTATTGGTTATCGACGCCATTGACGGCGTGCGTCCTCAAACCAAAAAAATGTGGGCGTATATCCAGCAGGAAAAACTTCCGACCATTGTTTTCATCAACAAAATGGATCGGGAACTCGCTAATTTCGATATGGCGTTCAACAGCCTTTCCACCACGCTCGGCATGAAACCCGTTGTGTTCTATATGCCTATTATCGAGCATAATGAATTTGTCGGACTTATCGATATTTTCCCCGCGAAAGCCCTTTATTTCATCGGGGACGGCAAGGTCGAGGAAAAGGAAATTCCCGATGAACTCAAAGACGAAGCCCATTTGCTCCGTGATATTTCAGTGGAAAACATCGCCGGCTCAAGCGAAGAACTTATGGAAAAATTCCTTGCGGAAGGCACACTTTCCATGGAAGAAATCCATAACGCCCTGCGTTCTGCGACAATACACCGCGACATTGTGCCCGTTTTGGTGGGCAGCGCTTTGGCGAACAAAGGCGGACGCCGCCTGCTCAATTCCATTGACGCGTACATGCCTTCTCCTCTTGATAGGGCTCCTTACGAAGGCAAAGACGGCAGCACCCGCAAGGCGGACGATGAAGCTTGTTCCGCTTTTGTCTGCAAAACCCTCAACGATCCTTTTGCGGGACACATCAATATCATGCGCGTGATTTCCGGTTCCCTTTCTTCCGATTCCACCCTTAAAAACGTCTGCTCCGGTGAAAATGAAAGAATGAGTTCCTTAATCACCCTGAACGGAAAAGTGCAAAATCCATGCAAAGACACATTGCACGCAGGAGCGGTTATCGCTGTCGCAAAGCTTAAAAATACGCAAACAGGCGATACCCTTTGCGATGAAAAAGCACCCTTTGAAGTGCCTTGTCCGGACCCGCTTCCGCAGCTTATCAGCTATGGCGTAAAAGCCGCCGTAAAGGGTGAGGAAGATAAAGTTTTTGCCGCAATACAAAAACTCACGGAAGAAGATTTAAGCCTGAAACTCACCCGTGACGAAGAAACGGGCGACACCCTCCTTTCCGGCATGGGACAGCTGCATATTGAAATTTCCGTTGAAAAGGCGAAACGCCGCGGCAAAATCGAAATCGAGCTTACCACGCCGAAAATTCCTTACCGCGAAACCATCAAAGGCAAAGTGCAAGTGCAGGGCAGACATAAAAAACAATCCGGCGGAAAAGGCCAGTTCGGGGACTGCTTTATTGAAATGGAACCGCTGCCGCGCGGTGCAGGCTATGAATTTGAAGACGCCATTGTCGGCGGCGCAATTCCGAAACAATATATTCCCGCTGTTGACAAAGGTATTCAGGAAAGCGCAAAACGCGGTTTCCTTGCCGGTTATCCGGTCGTCGACTTCAAAGTGAAACTCTATGACGGCTCTTACCACAACGTGGACTCTTCCGAAATGGCGTTCAAATTAGCCGGTTCCGTCGCTTTCAAAAAAGCCATGGAAGAATTGAAAGTCGTTCTTCTGGAACCTATCGCCCTTGTCACCATTTCCATTCCTGACGAATATATGGGGGATATTATCGGCGATTTGGCTTCAAGGCGCGGAAAAGTTTTAGGCTCCGACACAGACAAAGGCGTTACTGAAATCAAAGCCAATGTGCCTATGAGCGAAATCATGCAATATGCTTCGGATTTAAGAAGCATGACCGGCGGACAAGGCTTATTCCTCATGGAGTTTGACCATTACGACGAAGCTCCGCAGCCCGTTGTGGAAAAAGTCATTGCCGAATACGAACAAAGCAAGTCGGAAGATTAATACCTCACCCCCATAGCTTTCCCTCTTCGCCCCCTTTTCCAAGGGGGCTTTCCGGTTTTGCCGAACTTAAAAAACATTGACCAAAAAAAAAGCCTGTGGCAAAACAATTTCCTACCCGCCCTTTTGGAGAAAATATGAAGTGTACACGCTGTAAAGCCACTGCCATTATTGATTTGCCCTCACACAATTCAGCATTTTGTGAGGAATGCTTTATCCGTTTTTTTGAAAAACAAGTCCAAAAAGGCATTGAACAGCATAATCTTCTTGAAAAAGGCGAAAAAGTGCTCGTCGCCCTTTCCGGAGGCAAGGATTCCCTTGCCCTCGCTCTTGTTCTTTCGCGTTTGGGCTATGACGTTACGGGGTTGCATATCGACCTTTCCATTGGTATTTCTTCTGAAAAGGCACGGGCGGTGGTGGAACGTTTTTGCGAAAAACACGCCATTCCCTTAATCATAAAAGAAATGGAAAAAGAGGGGCTCGCCATTCCGAAAGTCAAAGCCCGCCTTAACCGCCCGATCTGTTCCGCATGCGGAAAAATCAAACGCTATTATTTCAACCAGACCGCCCGCGAACTCGGCTTTGACGCTTTAGCCACCGGACATAATCTGGACGACGAAATCGCCCGCCTCACGAGCAATACCCTGCGCTGGGACAGAGCTTATTTAAGCGACCAAGGACCGGTTCTTCCCGATGAGGAAGGGTTCCGCAAAAAAATCAAACCCCTCTGGCGGCTGAGCGAATATGAAACCGCCCACTATGCTTTTTTAATGGACATAGAGAACCATTACGCCCCATGTCCTTACAGCACGGGGGCGAGCTTCTCCGTCCTGAAAAGCCTTTGGATTGATTTGGAACTTGCCATGCCGGGACGTAAGCTTGATTTCTATCAGGGCTTTTTGGAAAGGGGTAAACCTGCGTTTTTTACGGAAGAGCAAAACAAGGGAAAAGAATTGAGCCCTTGCCCCCGATGCGGTTACCCCACGTCTTCCGGAGATTTGTGCGGAGTATGCAGGATAAAACTTGCCGTGCAGGAAAATGGCTGATTCGACAAGAAGTACAATTTTGTAAAAATTTTATTTTTATTTTCAGCCTCTGCAAAATTGTACAAAAAAATTTTTATTTTCCCAATATTCTTCCAACCATGTAAAATACGTATGCTATTTAAAAATAACTTTCATAATATCAAGCCATTACCCATACTTTTTTCTTACCGGAAAATCCCTTGCGTCCCTGCATTTTTTTTGATAAAACATTTTTGTAAAAACAAATAACAATACTGTTAATTCTTTACAAATTCTATCTTTTTATGGAGGAAGCAATGCATAAAATTTTTAACCGCTTTGCTCTTGCTTTGTTGGGTCTCGGCATGTTTTTCACGCCGGTAAGCGCAGAAGCCAAAACAACATTCATCACCATCGGAACAGGCGGTATTACCGGAGTGTATTACCCTACCGGCGGCGCTATCGCAAAAATCGTGAATGACAGGGCTGACGAATTCGGAATCAAAGCAACCGCCGAAGCGACAGGCGCTTCTATTTTCAACATCAATGCGGTGAAAGGCGGAAACCTTGATTTCGGTATCGCCCAAGCTGACAGCCAATATCTGGCATATAACGGCAAAGGAGAATGGGAAAACGCCCCCATTGCCGAACTCCGCTCCGTATTTTCCCTGGCTCCTGAAATGATTACTTTTGTCGTTGCGGAGGATTCCGGCATTAAAAGCATTGACGGCGTAAAAGGAAAAACAATCAATATCGGCAACCCCGGTTCCGGAAACCGCCAAAACGCCATTGATATTTTCAACGCCCTCGGCATCAACTATGAAAAAGATTTCAAAGCGGAAAGCCTGAAAGCCGCCGATGCTCCCCGCATGCTCCAAGACGGACGTATTGACGGCTTCTTCTATACTGTCGGACATCCGAACGGAAACATCAAAGAAGCGACTGCGGGCATGAGAAAGGCGCGTATCATCCCTATTCCTGAAATCAAAGCCCTTTTCGACGTCGCTCCTTACTATTCCATGGACAGTATCGACATGGCGCAATATCCGGAAGCAACCAACGCAAGTGAAGGCAAAATCCCCACTGTCGGTATGAAAGCAACCCTCATCACTTCCGCCAATGTTGACGAAGAAGTTGTTTATAACCTTACCAAAGCGGTTTTTGAAAATCTCGAGGAACTCCGCACGCTCCACCCCGCCCTTGCCAACCTTACCAAAGAAGGCATGCTTGAAGGTTTGTCCGCTCCGCTCCATAAGGGCGCTGAACGGTATTATAAAGAAGTCGGCTTAATAAAATAAGCCTTTCCTGCTCAATACGGGGGGAAGCAATTCCCCCTTTTTTACGGCAAAATTTGTTTTGCACGCTTTTTATTTAAAGGTCGCTTATGAAAAGAAAAAAAGAATCAGCATTTAAACCCGACTCCTATCGCGAAGAAATGCTCAAGGTCGAGCACGGGCTTCGGGGGGAAGGATCCGGCTTTACAGAAAACCTGACCCTCATTATCGGGCTCATGTGGTCTTTATTCCAACTCGCGTCAGCAGGTTTCATTCTTATTGACGCCATTTTCGTCCGTGCAATTCATTTGACTTTTGCCATCAGTTTGGTTTACCTCAATATTCCCATGCTCAAGCAAGGCAAAACAGGCGACTGGGACAAGCGCATTTTGCTGGCGATGAACAGAGTTACCGTCATTGACTATATTTTTGCGATTTTTGCGGCTTTTTCCGCCCTTTATATCATTCTTGATTATACGGGTATCGCCTCACGCGCGGGGCTTCCCATCACCCGCGACTTGATTTTCGGCTTTTTGCTGATCATTTTATTGCTGGAAGCGACACGCCGCGTTATCGGCCCCGCTCTTCCGACTATCGCCACAGTTTTTATCGTGTATGTTTTTTCAGGTCCGTATTTGCCTGATTTTCTGGCTTTCAAAGGAGCGAACATTTCCCGTTTCATTTCGCAAATGACCATGGATTCCGAGGGAATTTACGGAGTCCCTCTGCAGGTTTCCGCAACGGTCGTTTTTCTCTTCGTTTTGTTCGGCACCATGCTTGAACGGGCGGGCGGAGGACAATTTTTTATCCGGCTCGCCATTGCGGGCTTAGGGCATTTCAAAGGCGGCGCCGCCAAAGCCGCTGTTTTGGGCAGCGCCCTGACAGGCATGATTTCCGGTTCGAGCATTGCAAACGTTGTGACAACCGGTACGTTTACCATCCCTCTTATGAAAAAAATGGGCTACCCTTCGGCAAAAGCGGCGGCTATTGAAGTTGCCGCCTCGACCAACGGACAGCTCGCCCCTCCGGTCATGGGCGCCGCAGCCTTTATTATTGCGGAATACGTCAACGTTCCTTATATCGAAGTCGCCAAAGCCGCCGCCATTCCCGCGTTTGCGTCTTATGTGGCTTTGCTTTGGATCACCCACGTCGAGGCGAGCAAGCTCGGCATGCAGGGACTTCCCAAGTCAGCCTTGCCAAACGCCAAGGAAACCCTCAAAGAAGGGTGGATTTTTTTAATTCCTATCTGCATGCTGCTCTATGAACTCATTTTCGCGCAGCATTCAGCCGAAATGAGCGTTTTCAGAGCGATTTGCGTCCTAAGCGTCATGATGCTCGGGACAAGTTTCATCCGAAACCGCATATACGGGCTTTCCCGTTTCGAATGCGCGAAACTGGCGCTCAAAGAATGGCTTCTGTCCCTTTCGGCAGGCGCTACCAACATGGCGGGAGTCGCCCTTGCCACGGCCTGCGCCGGCATTATCGTCGGCTGCATTTCTCTCGGTCTCGGACAGCAAATCACGACATTTGTCGAAATCCTGTCCATGAACAATATCATACTGCTCCTTGCCATTACCGCCATTGCCAGTCTTTTGCTGGGTATGGGGCTGCCCACCACCGCAAACTATATCATCATGGCATCGCTCACCGCTCCTATTTTGGTCCGTCTTGCCTCCAATGTGGATATTCACGGCGTGGACCTTGCCGTTCCGCTTTTAGCCGCCCACTTGTTTTGCCTGTATTTCGGCATCTTAGCGGACGATACGCCTCCCGTAGGCCTTGCCGCCTATGCGGGAGCCGCCATTGCCGAAGCCTCCCCTATCACTACCGGTATCCAAGGCTTTTGGTATGACATCAGAACGGCGATTTTGCCTTTGATGTTCTTTTTCAACCATGACATCATTTTATGGAATATTCATTCATTCCCCATGGGAATGTTCATTTTCGGAATGACGTGCCTTGGAACTGTCTGTTTCGCCTCTTTTACACAGGGCTGGTTCGTTAATAAAAACAATACGTTGGACAAAATCATTTTGGCACTTTGCACAGTTCTTTTCCTCAATCCGTTTTTAATCACCGGGTTTATTCTTCCTTATGAATACCGCTATGCCGGCTCCCTAGTCGGCATGGCACTTATGGTTTTCGTTTATTGCACGCAAAAAGCGCGCCCCAATACGGTTAAACCTTTAAAAATGCCAAAATATGAAAGCAGATAAGGGAAATGAACTATGCGATTTACCAAAAACACCCATAAAAACACCATTCCGAAACTCAACAGGCCTATCCATACGTTCCAAAAAAAACGGCGTTTGCAGAAACACGGCAAAGAACCCGTGCTTGTCTGTTCCAAATGCAAAACGGTCTTTCCTGAATTTCTGGCGCGTTGTCCCGAATGCGGAAGCCGCGACTGGCAAGGCTTATCCGAAGTCAACCCTTACAACAACGCCCCGCTGGAACAATTTTTAAAACTTTGCGGCCACCTTATGTGGCTCGGCGGCTGCATTGCCTGCATATTCCTTTTATGGCAAACTACTTCGAACGATAAGTCCTATAATGAACTGCTCATTTTGTCGGCTATCTTGGTTGCCGCCTTCGGGGTTTTCGCCTCTGTCGGCTATTTTGGATTAAGCGAAATCACCCGCCGTGTCGAACGCATTCAAAAGCGTTTGCGTGTCTTCCATGAAAATTTCCGTATCCATCAAAGAAAACCGCGCTATAAGCATTGATAATGTTCCGATACATGAATTTTCCAAAGCATACCGCTTTGGAAAATTCATGTTAACCATTTTTTTATATTCTCTTCATAGCAAACACCGCGCCCTAAAAGCAGCAGAATTTATGCCGGCAGGACTTTTTTCAAAAGGAATATGTGAACATTCAATTCCGGCAATTCCCCTGAACGGGGGAATACCCCCTTTTCCGCGGTAGAAAAATTAATTTTGTAAAAACTATCAGAGCAAAAGCATTATTTTTACAAATTTGTAAATTCAATACGTATTTTTTCTTGTCTATCCTCACCCCGGCATATTTTCTTTTTTTCAATATCCTTTTCAGGATGTCAATGTTTCATTCATGAATAAACTCATAATTTAAAAAAGCGGTATCCATTCAAGCACATTCTCCATAAAAAATTTACCAATTTTGTTAAAAAATACTTGAGTATTAAGATATTTTGATATAGTAATACTGCATATAAACTCTAAAACAGGGAGCCGCTATGAATACACCAAGCCCTAAAGCTTCTGCTTTATTGCCACTTATCGTATTTTTAATACTTTTCATAGGAACCGGTGCATATTTAACCTTTCAAAATGTCAATATGGCATTTTATCAGCTTTCCGCCGCCGTCGCTATCGTTCCTGCCATCATTATCGCCATCGCGCAGTTCAAAGGCAAGCTCAACCAGAGAATCGCCCTTTTCCTGCAAGGCGTCGGCGAAAGCAATATCATTACCATGAGTTTCATTTATATTATGGCGGGCGCTTTCGCTGCCGTGGCAAAATCCATTGGAGGCGTCGACGCGACAGTGAATTTCGGGCTGTCTTTAATCCCCGTTGATTTCATTGTTCCCGGATTTTTCATTATTGCCGCCTTTATTGCCACAGCAATGGGAACAAGTATGGGAACCATAGCCGCCATCGCCCCGATCGGGCTCGGTATCAGCTCACAGACAGAAATCAGTTCTGCGCTTATGCTTGGCGTGATTGTAGGCGGAGCAATGTTCGGCGACAACCTTTCCATGATTTCCGACACCACCATTGCGGCGACAAGAACACAAAACTGTGAAATGAAAGATAAGTTCATTTTTAACTCCAAAATCGCCCTGCCAACCGCAATTGTCACTATCGTTCTTCTTTATTTTACGACATCCAGCCCCTCAGCCGTTGAAATTCACGACTACGAATTTATAAAAGTTCTTCCGTATATTACTATTTTAGTCATGGCAGTCTGCGGAGTGAATGTTTTTGTCGTTCTTTTGACCGGAATAGTTTTCAGCGGCATAATCGGCATTTATTCCATTGAAGATTACGGATTTTTAACGTTCAGCCAACACGTTTACAACGGTTTCGCAAGCATGAACGAGATTATGATACTTTCCATGATGCTTGGCGGACTTGGCGAACTTATCAAACAAAACGGCGGTATCGCCTTTGTTTTGCAAGCCATTGACAAATTCGCAAAAAAGAACAGCGACGAACACAGCCCCAAAACCGGTGAATGGAGCATAGCAGCCCTTGTGAGCTTTGCCGATATTTGCCTTGCGAACAATACTGTCGCCATTATTTTAACAGGCGGGCTCGCCAAAGAAATCAAAGACAAAAGCAAAATCGACCCCCGCCGTTCCGCAAGCATTCTCGATATGGCTTCCTGCGTATTTCAGGGACTTATCCCCTATGGCGCCCAGCTTTTGCTTGCAGGTTCCCTATCCAAAATATCGCCTATGGAAATTGCCGTGAACAACTGGTATTGCATTCTTCTTGCTCTTGCCGTCATCTTATCCATCAGCTTCGGATTTCCCAAGAACAAGGCTTAAAAGTTTATATTGAAATTCCTTTACTCCTCTGCTAGACTAAATACTTTACAAAGGGTTAACTTATGACGAAACAATCAAGAGAAGAACTTGCCACACGCCTCGGCTTTCTGCTCCTTTCAGCCGGCTGTGCCATCGGACTTGGAAACGTTTGGCGTTTTCCTTATATTGCGGGGCTTTATGGCGGCGCATACTTTTTAGCAACCTATTTTTTCTTCTTGCTTGCCGTGGGGCTTCCTATCATCATCATGGAATTTGCCATCGGGCGCGCTTCCCGAAAAAATATGGGCAATGCCCTGCACATGCTTGAACCTATCGGTACAAAATGGCATAAATCAGGCTGTTTCGCACTTATCGGTTCAACCATACTGATGATGTTCTATGTGCCGGTTTCAAGCTGGCTTATCGCCTACTGCTATCACACGGCGACGGGGGCTCTGAACTTGCCTCCGCAGGAAGTAGGCACGTTTTTCGGCACCATGCTTGCAGAACCGATACCCATGATCAGCTGGTCTTTGCTTGTCATCGCAATCGGCGTCGGCGTCTGCTCTCTCGGAGTGCAAAAAGGCGTTGAAAAAATCGTTAAAATCCTCATGCTCGGCTTACTCGTTCTGTTGATCGTGCTTGCAGGAAATTCCCTTTCCCTTTCCGGCGCCGGCGAAGGCATACGTTTTTACCTTGCTCCCTCTTGGGAACGGGTGATGAGCGCGGGCTTCTTCAATATGGTCAACGACGCCATGAACCAAGCATTTTTCACCTTGAGCGTCGGTATCGGGGCTATGCTGATTTTCGGTTCATACCTCAACAAAAACAAAGCCCTCACCGGCGAAGCCGTTTATATCGTGGGTTTGGATACGTTCGTCGCCATTATGGCAGGTTTCATCATTTTCCCCGCCTGCTTCACTTACGGGGTTCAGCCCAATGCCGGTCCAGGACTAATTTTCATCACGCTTCCGAACGTTTTTAATGAAATGCCCGCCGGTAATTTCTGGGGAACATTATTCTTCATTTTTATGGCGGCGGCTTCCCTCACCACTGTCATTGCTGTTTTTGAAAACATCATTTCCTATTATATGGACGTGCACGAATGGTCACGCAGAAAAGCGACCGTTGTGACGGGTGTTTCCATTACCGTTCTCATGCTCCCCTGTATTTTCGGTTTCAACATCTGGTCGCATATCGCCCCCTTAGGCGAGGGTTCCAATATTTTGGATTTGGAAGATTTCATCATCAGCAACAACATGCTGCCTATCGGCTCTTTTCTCATTCTTCTTTTCTGCACAAGCCGTTACGGTTGGGGATACGATAAATTCCTTGAAGAAGCGAATATCGGCGAAGGCATGAAATTCCCCCGCTGCCTGCGGTTTTATCTGAGTTATATCTTGCCTGCCATCATGTTCTTTGTCTTCATTCAGGGATATGCCCGTTTTTTCTAACCCAGAAACAGCAAATAAGGATTTTTTATGAACAAAACAAGAGATCAACTCGCATCACGCTTAGGCTTTCTTCTGCTTTCCGCAGGCTGCGCCATCGGGCTTGGAAACGTTTGGCGTTTTCCCTATGTCGTCGGCAAATACGGAGGACTTCTCTTCCTTGTCGCCTACTTTTTCTTTTTGCTTGCAGTAAGCTTGCCTATCATGGTCATGGAGTTTTCCGCGGGACGCGCCTCGCAAAAAACAATGGCGCGCTGTTATCATGAACTCAGCCCCACCAAGAGCTGGCGCATGTTCAGCTGGTTCGGTTACGTTGGTCCGTTTGTTTTGATGATGTTTTATATTCCCATTGCAGGCTGGCTTGTCAGTTATTGCTACAATATCGCCATCGGCACCCTCGCCCCGCTGAACCCGCAGGAAGTCGGCGCGTATTTTGAAAATATGCTCGCGCAGCCGATCCCCATGTATGTCTGGGGGCTTATCGTCACGGGCATTTGCTATGTGATTTGCGCCCTCGGTGTGCAAAAAGGCATTGAACGCTATGCAAAATTCATGATGATGGGTCTTTTATTCATTCTCCTCGTTCTTGCAGGGCATTCGCTCACCCTTTCGGGCGTGAAGGAAGGCTTGACGTTTTATCTCGCCCCTAACTTTGAAAAAATTCAGGAAGCGGGTCTTTTCAATATGATTAACGATGCCATGAACCAAGCGTTCTTCACTCTCAGCGTCGGCATGGGCGGCATGATGATTTTCGGCTCTTACCTCAATAAGGAAAAATCTCTCACCGGCGAAGCTCTGTACATCGGCGCATTGGACACCTTTGTCGCCTTCATGGCAGGTATCATCATTTTCCCTGCCTGTTTCACGTTCGGGGTTGAGCCGGGCGCGGGTCCAAGCCTTATTTTTATCACCTTGCCCAACGTTTTCAATGAAATGAACGGCGGTTTGTTTTGGGGCACGTTGTTCTTTGTTTTCATGTCTTTCGCAGCCCTGACAACCGTTATCGGCGTTATGGAAAGCATTATCGCTTACAGCATGGACGCCCTGCACTGGAGCAGGAAAAAATCCATCAATATCAATTTCGGCGCCATGTTCTTCCTTATTCTTCCTTGTATTCTGGGCTTCAGCGTCTGGAGCGGCATCAAACCATTCGGTGAAGGTTCCGTCATTCTCGACCTTTTGGACTTCATCGTAAGCAACAATATTCTGCCTCTCGGAGGATTGATTCTCTTATTGTTCTGTACCCATAAATCCGGCTGGGGCTTTGAAAACTTCTGCAAGGAAGCCGACACGGGAAGCGGGGCGAAATTCCCCAAATGGCTGTATTTTTATCTTGCCTATATTTTGCCGTTCATCATCGGTATCATCATTTTGCAAGGTTATTCACGGTTCTTTTAAAAAATTTCACCCGCATATGCGGGTGTTTTTTTTATATGGACAAAAGGGGCGCCGTGCCCCTTTTTCTTTAACAATATTCGGCAAACGGACAATATCCGCAATACTTGCCCTCTTTGCATTTCCATTTTTCTTCCTTTACCATGTGGTTCAAGATAAAATGCAGGATAGTATCCATATGCTTTTCCCGCATATCTTTCAATATCTCCCACGCTGTCCGCCCGCTTTTGACATTTTCAGAAACAAGAGCAAGCTCACAGGGTTCTTTCCGCTCGCTTAAAAATATCCAAGACGCATTAATGTTCGCATTCCCGTCAACACGGTTTTGCTTATCAATAAAATCTCTTGCAAACAAATACAAATAAAAAGGCAATTGAATATCGGAAAGCTCCGCCGCCAATTCTTCAAAGCAGCGTTCCGCCTTTTCTTCCTGCCAATTTCCGTTCATTTCTGCCAACTCATGCAGCAGGCTCTCATTTTTCCATATTGCCGCCTGCTTTTTATTGATTTTCGTCGTTTTATAATCGACAATCCAATAACTGTCATCCCGCTTGTCTATCCTGTCGGCATATCCTATCAAATGAACGGGAACAGAAAAAGCCCCATGCCGCAATAAATGGGAAAACTGCTGTTCCAATGCAAGGATTTCAAGCTGGCTGGGCATTTCCTGACAATATTTGTTCAAAAAGTATTTCCCGGATTCCTGAAGCATGAAATAACTTTCGGCGGAAAAACACTCCTGCCAGTTTTTCTTGTTGAATTTTTCATGAAAACCCTGCAGCAGCTGCCGGGCGAACGCCTCATCATGCTTGACACGGCTTTTGCCTTGATACTGTTCTTTTAACAGTTCATGGATTTTCGTTCCGAAAAGCGAATGATTGTCTCCCGCTTCCGGCTCTTCCTTTCCGCCTATTTTCGCCAAATACTGATAATAAAACTTTACAGGGCATTGCAAATACGCGTTCAAACCTTTTGCGGAAAGCCCGAACGCAAGAACACTCTCCAGCGCGGCAAATAGAGCGCCGTTCATCGGAATACCGCGTTTTTTCCGCCGTTCGGGAACATTGAAACCGCAATCAACAGCCCTTAGAAAAGGAGTGCTTATCCCCTCTTTTTTATTGTTCTTTTCTTTTTCCCAAATCAATTCCTCAATAAAGCGGGAACGGATATTTTTTGAACTTTGAATTTCTGAAGAAAGCACGCCTTCCTGCCAATAGCAGTACACGTTTTCCGCCCCATTGATAAGCCGGTAAAAGGTATGGGCGACCAAAATCTCCCGGCTGTGCCTATCCGGCAAACCAATCATATTCCGAAGGGAATCGGGCATCAGCGGATCTTGGTTCTGCTGGGCGGGCAAAGCGCTCTCAATGCAGTCAAGTACAAAAACATTTTCAAAACGAAGCAAGCGGGTTTCAAGCATGCCGAGAACCTGCAAACCGGTTAACGGATCCGCCTCAAAAGGAACACGTTCCGCATGAACAAGCTGTTCCACAATACCGTATAACACTTTCAAAGGAAGTACCTTTTCCGCCATGCCGTTTTGCATGACGGAAGGCACGGTGTTTTGCAAAAATCGCACAAGCCCTTCCTTATCCAAAGGAAAACGATACCAAACCCCGGCTCCGTAACGTATTAAAAAATCAATCAACGCATAAAGCCGTTCGCCGATATCACGCAAATTTTCAACTTGTTCCCAGGAAAAAACCGTCAAATCGAAAAAATTGTCAATAAATTCTTCCAAGGTTTCATTCAACGCATAGGGCAGGTTTTCATTATCCAAATCAAAAAGCGTATTTTGTACAAAATCGGCACAATCCGCATACACGCCTTGTTCCGCCAATTTTTTCTCGGCATAATACAAAACTTTACGCCATGTGCTGAAATTATCATCGGAAACAGCGGCTTGCTCCGCCCTTGCCTTGGAATTTCCCTGCTTGCCCTGCCCCAAAAGCATTTTCGCGTAGGGGTGCCGCAATAAGGCGCGCAAATCTCCCGCCCGGTATGAATACCCGCCAGCATTTCCTTTTTTTTGCAGCTGCAAAGTGAAAATACATTCCATAAACTGCCAAAGCAGCGTTCTTTGTATGGGATAGCCAAGGGATATATTGATATTCTTATTGGGAAGCTCATGCAAAACAGGCATGAGCAAAGACGGGTTCGGCAAAACAACGGCACAGTAATCATCACGTTCCTGCGCAGTTTCAATATAAGGCATGATGTCTTTTTTTAAACTTTGCAGCTGCGAATGGACATCATAAGCGGGCAAAAAAAAAATTTTGGGTTTTCTTTCCCCGCCGGCGCCCAATAAATAAGCCTCTGCCCGCCATTTTTGCAGCCATTTCCCATGCTCTTCGCAGGAATAATGCAAAGCCCGGATATCGGTCACAAGGCGGCTGTCCGTATGAAAGCAAAGGCAGGCGCCCCGCTCCCAAAAATATTTCAAAATCACTTCCTCCGCCTGCGAAACAGACACGAACCCTGCGAAAATAATGCATTTTCCCTGCAATAAATAGGGCATGAAATCAGAAAAACACTCCGCATCTCCCTTATTTTTTTCAAAAGGCATATCTGCCATTTCAGGCGTTTTTCCATTTTGATATTGATAATAGGACTCGATATAGCGGGCTGTCCGAAAAAGACCATACGCCGGCGTTGATTGTCTTTTTTCCTGCATGGAACGCACATATTCCGTGAAAATTTCTTTCAAATCGGCAAGCAGGCTTTGGGCGAAGGGAGAAACCTCCCCGTCGGCATATTCAATATTCCTTGGAAAAATCAAATGCTGAAAACATTCTTCAAACAGCATGTCAAGGCTTTCCGCCCATGGGTAGAATTTCGCCATTTGCAAAACGCCGTTTTCTTCTTTTTTATAAGAAACATCTGTTTCACCGGCTTCCAATTGCCGGATTTCCACGCTGGCTGAAAAGTGGGTGTTCCTTTTCTTTTGCAAAATATTTTTTACGATTTCATATAATTTCGCATACCTATCCAAAGGTTCCTGCTCTGAAAACAAGGACTGCCCGCGCTCGAAATGATGCAGACAAAGCGCATAAAATTCCGAGCTTGTGTAAATCTGCGGCAAAATGCCTGCCTGTTGTTTCTGCCCTGCCGATTTTTTATAGCGCGCGGTCAAATACCGTTTGGGTCTGGCATTCGGAAAAACAAGCACTATGTCCTGCATGGAAATATTTTGCTCTTGTATGAAACAATCGACAAGTTCTTGAAGCTTATAAAGAAAATCATCTTGCCAAGAAACAACCGCAAACGGATTCTGTTCGTTTTGCCTATACTTTTTACAATACTGACGCATGGTTATTCACTCTCTACAATACAGCATTTCCGTACATCCAAATACACCAATAACCCGACCGCCTTTTTCCCTGTCGCTTTTGCCAACAATTCGACATAATTCAGAATTTGCTCCCTATTGCTCTTTATCGGCAAATCCTCTCCCGCATATCCTGTTTTATAATCGATGGCTATATAGGCGCTATCCTGATATTCCCTGCGGAGCCGCTCCGGCATTTCCACCAACAGGTCCACGCGGAACAAGCTGCCTTTTTCATCGGCAATCCCGTGTTCCTTATATCCATATTTAAACCACAAAGCGGCACCGCCAAACGGTTCTTCCAAAGAAGCGAACCACCGCAAATCTTTTTGCACTTCATCATACAAAACTTCATATTGGGAAGCATTGCCTGAAACAATGTTTTGCCCGCCGCTGTCCAAAAAACGCCCAAAAGGCAAATATTTCATCGCCTCATACACCGCCCGTTTGCAATCCTCGGCAATATTTCCGGAAAGCACTAAATACTCCAGACTCTTGTGAATAAGCGTTCCCCGTTTGTTAGCGGATAATTTCTTATGCCCCTGCACTTCCTCCAAATCGGAGCGGAAAATACGAAGCTGCGGCAGCCAGCCCATACTGTGTTCATAATCGACCGTTTCTTTCGGTTTTGCCTTTGTTTCCCTCTCTTTTTCCTTTTCCTTTCGGACAGGGCAAAGAATATGCGAAAGTTTTTTGGCAACATGGAACGCATCGTCAGCCAATATCCTGAGTTTCAAATCGTCGCCGCCGCCATTTTTCACCATATAGCCGGCAAGCAGCAAATCGACAGCTTGTTTTTTGTTTTCCTGCAAGCCCTCATACGTTTCATCCCCAAAAAGGGCATACTTCGCAAGCTGCAAGCTCTCTTCAGAAATAATTGGAAAATCGGATTGCTTGCCAAACCGCAGCAGGTTTTCATTTTTATCCAATTCCATTTCCGGAGATTTCTCAAGCTCATGAAGCAATGCGCCCATAAAACGGTAAAAATTCCTTTCCGTTTTTTCCCTGCAAACAGCAGGCATAAAAATATGCAATTCAGATTTAGCCCTTGTCCAAGCGACATACGTATCATTAATGCTTTCTTTGACTTTCTCCAGAAGCGCTTGCTCGTAACGTTCCGCGCATTCTTTGTTCAGCGCGGAATAAACGGTATACGTTTTACCCCCGTAAGGAATGCTCATTTTTTGAACATTGTCCGGAACGGCGATCCTGAAATCATGCCATGGAACAATAACGGCGTCATATTCCAAGCCTTTTGATTTATGAATGGTTAAAACGGAAACGGAATTCAAGCCTTCAGGCAAAGGGGCTTTTTCCTCATCCCCGTTTTCCTCCCACCACGACAGAAAGGCGTTTATATCGACAATGCCGTTCTCTTCCGCCAAATACGCAAGTTCTTTCAGGCGCAGCAAATATAAGGAAGCGTCGGGATTTCTCTCCAGTACCGCCATGCGTTCATACAGTTCGCACAATGTGTCATACGCTGTCAAAAGGCTTGCGCCGTCTACAAGCACATGAAAATATGTTTGCCACAAAAGAGGATATTTTTCTCTGAAGGCATTAAAACAAGCCCCTTTGCGTTCGGCAATCAAAAAATTCCATACTTCTTCCGCAGGACAGGCGGAGTAAAAATCTTCAAGAAAAATATGCCGGCTTAAAAGGACTTGGCAAAAAGCGCCGTCGTCCAGAGGATTTGCCAAAAAACGCAGAAAAGCCATCATTTCAACGATGACGGGGTGTTCTTTCAAGCCCAAACTGCCTTGGCTGACAACGGGAATGCCGTGACTCAAAAGAACCTGCGAAACCCGGGAAGCTTGTTCGTTTTTCACTGTCAAGATTGCGATTTTGCCGTATTCCTTATGTTTTTCATATAAATTCCGCACTATTTCCGGAAGCAGGGCAAGCGCCGCAATATCAAAATAATCTTCTCCCGGCAAAAAATGAACCTCGACAAGTCCCTCTCCCTCGGTCTTTTCTCTGCGGCTCTCCGGAATTTTTTGTTCAATAAATTCATAATCGGCTTTTAAACTTTCTTTCATTTCAGCAAAAAGCGTTTCCGAACTCCCCTCTTTCGCGGAATTTGGCAAAAGCAATTCCAATGCATTGCCTTTATCCAAATCCAACAGGCTTTTAAAAAAAACATTGTTCCATTGAATGATATTTCCCGCACTCCGCCAATTATAGGCTAAATTTCCCTCATTCAGCTTACCGGCGTAAGGAATCAATTCTTTCGGCGCATTATGAAAAAGAGAAGAATCTCCCCCCCGCCAGCCGTAAATAGCCTGCTTCACATCACCCACAAAAAGAACGGAACCGCCGTTTGCGAGAGCTTCAGCCGACAAATCTTTCAACGCTTTCCATTGCGCCTTGCTTGTGTCTTGAAACTCATCGTATAAAATATGTTTGAGCCTTGTTCCCAAACGGCAAAAAGCGGCGGAAACAAGCTGCTCTTCCTCTTTTTTCTGCACCAGAAAATCGCTTTGCAGACCGCATTCTTCCTTGCCGAGAAGCCATGCGATAATATGGGGCATTTTTTGCGTATTGACACGTTGCTCTTCTTGTTCGTAAAGAGTCAAGGCAAGATTGATAACACGGCTGAGTTTCATCAAAGGAAGATTTAAACGGAAACTATCCGACAAAAACTGCGCCTCACCGGCTTTCGCAATATTTTTTTTCAATTCCTCATACAGAAAAGAAGCCTCGTCTGTATCCGCTTTATTTCCTTTTAAAAGAACTTGGCTGAAATTTTCTTTTTTCAGGGTAGCCGAAGAAAAATCACCGTCAAACGCATTGTTCAGCGCTTTTTTAAAATATGCGTTCACGGCGATACCATCGCTCTCTATCAGATTTTGCAGGCTTTCCAAATTCGACTTGATGATAGTTGCGCATTTTTCCTTTTCTTGCCGGAAAAAAGCATAATTTTGTTCCGCTTCCCGTATTTCATCAAAAACAAAATAATGATTGTGCGTAATCGAATATTCGATAAGTTTAATAAGCCGTTCTTTCACGGATGATTTGGCAAAAAACGTGTCATAGTTATCGGAGTCAAACACGTTTTTGCAAAGTTCGTGAAAAACAGGCGCATAATTGATTGTTCCGCTTTCCATGCTTTCTTCGTTCGCAAGGCTTTCTTCGGCAAGACGGGCATAGAGTTCGTCAATACAGTCCCTGGAACCGAAACTTGCTTTAAAATGAGGGGAATATCCGAGTTCCAAAGCGAAAAGCCCTAAAATCTGATTGAGCAAACTGTCGATGGTCCGAATATTCAACGCCCCGTATTGCCGGAAAATACTTTCAAGCATGGCATGGGCTTGTTTTGATTTTTCTTCTTTTTCTTCTTCGCTTGCGCATGGTATTTCTTTAAACGCATACTGCTTTAAAATTTGAATTACTTTTTCTTTCATCTGGTTGGCTGCAAGATTGGTAAACGTAATCGCCAGCAATTCGGAAAAATTATATTTTTTCTTATTTGTTGCGGGCTTACAGCTTTCACAGGGGGCAAGATCGCTTGCAAAAAGCAAATCCACAAATTGATTGGTCAAAGCATAGGTTTTTCCGGAACCTGCTGACGCATTCATTTTTGTTAATGGATATTCAATCATAACATGCCTTTTAAATGCCCCTGCCCTGTCGCAGCCAAAACAGAATGCCAGTAATGCGAAGCAATATCCAGTTTCCTGCGCTGCTTGGTCACCAGTTCAAAAGGCAAATGCACAAAACGTCCCATAAGTTTTGACACCACCATTTCCGTCTTGCCGCTCATGCCTGCGTCAACCGCAAGCCGTCCCAAAAAACCGCAATAAACCCTGTCATGGGCATTGGCGGGCACAGCACGCACCATATAGCTGGGGTCGATATATTTTATTACCACGGGAAAATCTTTTTCCCTGAAATACGCTTTTATCTCTTTTTGCAAATAACCGCCGATATCCTGTAAAATAATATTTCCGGAACTGTCTTTCTGCCCGGTTTCCTGCATGAGGTATTGCCCCGCCCCCTCTGCGACCACGATGACAGCATGATGCCGTTTGGCAAGCCTTTCTTCCAAAGCGGGCAAAAGCCCTCCTTCCCCGTGCAATGCGAAGCGCACTTCAGGAATAAGCACAAAATTCACCAAACTTAAAGAAACAGCGGCATGGGCGGCGATAAAGCCCGACTCGCGTCCCATAAGCTTGACAATTCCTATGCCGTTATTCATGCCGACAGCTTCGGTATGCGCCGCCGCAATGGCTTTTGTCGCCTCGTCAACAGCGGTGGCGAACCCGAAAGACTGCTCCACAAAATTGATGTCATTATCGATAGTTTTAGGAATACCGATAACCGACAGGGTCAAACCATGCTCTTTCACCGCTGTTGAAATAGCCTTTGCGGCTTTCATGGTACCGTCGCCGCCAAGCACGAAAAGCAAATTAATCCCTTTCTCATTCAAAAAATCCGCTATTTCGTCAAAATTCTGCGCTCCGCGTGAAGAACCTAAAATTGTTCCGCCCAACATATAAATTGTTGAAACAACATCAGGGGTCAGCTCAATAAGCTTATGTCCGTATTTTTTAGGGATAAACCCCTCCAAGCCGTAAGGAATGCCGATAATGTCCCGCACGCCGTATCCATGCCATAATTCCATGACAATGGAACGGATCACATCGTTGAGCCCCGGGCACAAACCGCCGCATGTCACAATGGCGACCTTTGTTTTTTCCGGTTCAAAGAAAATTTTTTCTCTCGGACCTGCTTCCTGAAAATATAATGTGGCTGCGTCATTTTCCGACGCATTACCGCACGCTTTCATAAATTCTTCGGAAACATAAACAGGAATGTATTCGTCGCTGATGGCGCCATGCTTTCTCGGATTGTCAAAACCGCACTGCCCCAAGGTTTTTATCGTAAATGTCTTTTGCATAATTCCCCCTGTCTTCCCGCTTCTTACCTAAAAAAGAACGAACTGCCGCGGTGATTATTCCGCAATATCGCCGAGCAAAGCTTTTGCGAAATCATCACAATCGAAAGGACGCAAATCTTCCATTTTTTCCCCAAGCCCCACATAGGTTATCGGAACTTCAAAAGCATGGGCGACAGCCATGGCGACACCGCCTTTGGCGGTTCCGTCAAGCTTGGTCAAAATGATTTCCGTCACCCCGCCGATTTCTTTAAATACTTTTGTCTGCTGAATGGCGTTTTGCCCTGTGGTCGCGTCAATGACAAGAATGCTTCTGTGGGGCGCGCCCTCATGCTTTTTGCCAAGCACATTTTTAATTTTTTGCAATTCGTCCATTAAATTGCTCTTATTATGCAGCCTGCCTGCCGTATCGATGAAAACCAAATCGTAATTCCCCGCCAAAGCCTTATCCATAGCCTCATAAGCGACAGCTGCGGGATCGGCGCCGCTTCCTTTTGAATAAAAATCAACGCCGATACGCTTCGCCCATTCTTCCAACTGTTCCACGGCGGCGGCTCTGAACGTATCAGCCCCTGCAATGAGGATTTTCTTTCCCTGCATTTTGGCTCTGTAAGCGAGTTTGGCGATAGTCGTCGTTTTCCCGACGCCGTTCACCCCTACCAAAAGCACCACTTCAGGCAGATTGACAGCGCTGATGCGCCGCGGCGTTTTAAAAAGTTCACGCACTTCTTTCTGCAAAAAAGGCAGCAGCTCTTTTGTGCCCTCAATATTGTTCTGCTTGGCGTGACGACGTAATTTTTCAACCAGCTGCAAAGACAATTCCGCCCCGATGTCCGACATGATGAAAAGTTCTTCCAAATCCTCGAAAAAGGCTTCGCCCGCTTTACCGTGCCCGGCGATAACGGCTTGCAGACCCTTACCAAGCTGATTTCTCGTTTTTTCCAGCCCGCTTTGCAATTTTGCAAAAACAAGGTCCTTTTCGCTTTCTTCGTCTTCCATATCAAGGGCGAGCGCCAAACGGTACTGCAATTCCGAACGAAAATCGGCAACTTGCCGATAATCCATTTTTTTCGTCCAGGCACGAAAATCACCGATGAATCGTTTTGCTTCCTCTTCCGGGGTTTCAAGGGCGTTCAGCAAAATTCCGAGTCTCGCCCATAAAACATCGTCCGCCTTATCCACGCCTCCCAGAATGACTTGCAGCCATGCGGAAAGCTTCGGCTCACACTGTCTTAATTGAATAGTGAACTGTTCCAGCTCTTCCGCGCTTGCGCTTTCAAGAAAAACTTCCTGCGTATTCTCTTTTGCCGTTTCGGAGCCGAATAACTTTTTGACTGCAGAAAAAAATCCCATATATTCCTCCACGCATTATAGCCATATGCTTTGATAGCATATAATATCAACTTTGAACAGAATAAAAAATTCCATTTTTTTATGAAAAAACCTAAAGTCCTTAAAAAAATATCCGAAAAGAGAAAATGAGTATCATTAAAAGGATAAGAGCATGTCTAACATCTTAGACAAAAACAGTTTACAGCAAGTGCAAAAAGCCAGTGTCCGGGCTTTGCTGCAAGGTTTGCCGCAATATCAGACAAAAAGCAGCATACACCAATATGAAAAACAATTGGTGGAAACCCGCACAATGATTTATCACAAGCAAACAAGACGGCTCTTATCCAAAGAAGAACTCAAAGACCCCCAAGCGCGCAAAGCCTTTGTCATCGCCCGTGTTGCGAGGGAACTTTGGACGAATTTCTGTATCCGGGGTCAGGAAACCCCTATGCTCCGACACTTGCAAACAGAACTCTGCAAAATATTCGACGCAAAACTGCATTTTCTTTATCTGCCCGGCAGCATTGAACTTGTTATCAGTAAAGAAGTCAACGACACATTGGTCAATGTCAGCCGTGAAGAACATATGGCTGTTGTGAATAAGGCATGGGACATTTGCCAGGAAGTGGTCGCTTCCTATATGATTTGATTTTCCCAGTTCTCTTTCCGTTCATCTTACCGCTTTCACCGAAAATCTCCCTTTCTACTCTTATCAGGAATAATTCTTGACAAGTACCCCATGATGTTTTATATATGAATCATACTGGAATAAAAAGGAGCTTATATGGCTTTAGAAATAAAAACATTGAAAGATGCGGCTTCTCTCAACATAGATTGGAATCTTGCGCCGGAAGACGCCGTAACCCTCTATTTGGAATGGGGAAACAACAATTGGCATGCGGAGCACGCACCGGTCCGTTCAAAAGATGATTTCGCAACCTATTTCGTCGTGGACAATTGGGAAGAAAAACCCACGCTGCGCCTTGTCCGCCGCAACTCCGAACAGGCCGTCGATCTGCTCGTTCTTGATTTGCCTAAGGATTTGGAAGAAGAATTTAAAAAAGAACACGAAGGCTTAAAAGGTTTGTATTCTCCTTCCGAAAAAATCAAAGACTGGCTGAAAAAAGAAATTTATGCATAACATGTTTTAATCATGACAAACAGCAATCAATCCTAAAAAAACAACCTCTCTTTACACTCTTTTTTTTACAACCCTCTCTTTGCAGCTCCCCCTTTGCGGGGAGTTTTTATTTGGCGCTTAATCCGTTCCTGCGCGGTCTTTGCCGCCATGCGGTGTTTCCAGCCGGTGCCGCAGCACGCCGAACATTTGCAGAAAGCCGAAAAGGACAATTCCTATATAAGGCAAATAAGGGGCAAGCCCGATAAAAACAGTCGGTTCATAGGTTCGGACAGCAAGGGGCATGGTCAGACTTTCATCAGTGAAAAGTTCCGTCTGCATTTGAATTTGTCCGTATTTATCGATAAATGCGCTAATTCCCGTATTGCTTGCGCGTATCATGGGCAAACCGCTTTCCACGGAACGCATGACTGCCGAATACAAATGCTGGTAAGGAGCGGAAGTTTTGTCATACCACGCGTCATTGCTGACATTCAGCAAAACATGGGCGGAATTTCCCTGCAAACGCTTCCACGTAAGCTCCGGAAAAATCGCTTCATAACAAATAAGAGGCAAAACAGAAACGGTTTTATCCTGAAAACGAAAATCGATAATACCTTTTTCATTTTTTCCCGAAGTATATGCGCCGCCATATTGTGCGAGTATCTCCTCAAAATAAGACAGAAAAGGCAAAGACGGTACATATTCGCCAAAAGGCACCAAATGCTCTTTTGCATAACGGGCGAGGCTTTTGCCGTTCTGTATGAGTTCCATGCTGTTATAATAGTTCCCGCCGTCAAAATACGGAATACCCAAAAGAAGCGTCTTATCGCCGCTCCAGTCAAGCAATTCCCGATATAATTCCTTATGATGATAAGATGTTATGGGAAAGGCGATTTCCGGATAAACAAGAATGCTCTTGCCGTTCAGAGTTGACTGGGCTTCCTCGGAAAGCCGTATGAATTTCTTCATGCAATCTTCCTGAAACAAAGGGGACCACTTGATGTTTTGCGAGATATTGCCTTGAATGACGGAAAAATAAACCATGTCCCTATCGGTCCATTTATACGCCTTATGCACCGCCTGCCCTTGGACAGAGGGAAATTCATGCACGGCACGGTAAGGAATATCAAGCTTTTTCCGCATGACTTTCACCGTACTTTGGTATTCCATGGGCACGGCATTCTGCAAAACCGCAGCTCCGTAAAAATAAAGCGAAAACAAAACGATAACGCCCGAAAACTGCCCTATTCCCCTTACGGAACGCAAAACAGAACCGCGCTTAGCCTGTCGGGGCATAAGCACGAGCTCCGCAAAACAAAATGCGGACACAGCAAAAATTCCGGACAAAACATAGGAACCGAAAATATTTGCGCCTTGTATCATCACCGGAAGCGGCGCAAAGGCGGAAGAAAGCGTGAACCAAGAAAAACCGGTTAAAAACCAGCCTCGGAACAATTCGCAAAAATACCAGAACAAACCTAATCCGCACACTTTGCACAAAGGCGGAAAATGCCTGATCTTCCTGGCATAAAAAGCGACAGCCGTTCCGTATAAGCCAAAATAAAAGCCGAGCAGCAAAGGAAAAAAAACAGCCAAAACATACGGAACAGCCCCGTAAATATTGGCTGTCACCGCAATCCAATAAAAGGCGCTTCCATAACCGATCATGCCTGTGACAAGGCTTTCCCGCAAATAATTTTTACTGGTGTGCGCAAGCAGATACAGGCTGAAAGGATAAAGAAGCACTAAAAAAGGAACGGTCTGAAACGGGTTCGCATATCCAAAAAAAATCCCCAAACCGCCCAACATGATCAATATATGTTTTTGCAACAGGTATTTTCGTATCATAACATCCTCGCAAGAGGAACATTCTTTCACAGCCTTAAGAAGTTTGCAAGAAAATTCATAAACAAAATCACCGATAAGAAAATATTTTTTTTTAGCCTGCTTAACTTGACCCAAAGAAAACATCATACTAAACTTATTCCAATTATGGATTTTTTCGGCTAGGAGGACACTATGGAAAATGCACCCATATTGCCTATACGTGCGGAACTTGCCGTTACGGACCTCATTCCTTTCGGATACGACAAAGAGAGAAGTTTTTTCGCCCTCACCCTTGCCCGTCCGCAATGGGCGGAATGGAAACCAGGACAATTCATCATGCTCCGTCCAAATTCATGGAACTGCGAGCTCACTTGGGCGAGACCCTTTTCCATTTGCCGTGTCACTCCCCAATCGCTTGTGCTTTTTTTCCAAGTAGCAGGACGCGGAACAAAAGAAATCGCAAAACTCAAGCCAAAAGACACAGTGACTGTCTGGGGACCTCTTGGCACGCACTTCGCCGTTGAAAATAAACCGACGCTGCTGCTTGCCGGCGGAATAGGCATTGCGCCTTTTGCGGGTTATGTGGAACAGCACCCCGTGCAAAATCAATTATCCATGTTTTTCAGCCACCGGCTTCCCGAACAGTATTATCCTGTGGAAAGCCTGACCCGCCATATCGAAGTTGAAACCCGCTATGAGCAAAAACAAGAAGATTTAACAGGAACAATTCAAACGATCCGCCAAAAAATGGAAGAAACGGCAAAAAAAAACGGCTTGGTTTTAGCCTGCGGTCCCATGCCTTTTTTGAAAACCGTTTGGAAAAACGCTCTTGAACTGAATGTTTCCGCACAGCTGTCCCTTGAACAACGCATGGCTTGCGGTATCGGAGCCTGTCTCGGCTGTGTTTCCGTAACTTCCGCCCTCTATCCTGACAAGGAAAAAGCCGGACTGCCGGTGCAAACCTGTACAAAAGGTCCTGTTTTTTGGGCGCACGAACTTAATTTAGACGCACAATAACCAAGTCCGGCGCAAACAAAGATTTATCATAAGGTTCGACACAATGATCAATATGCATACAACCCTGCGGGCAAAGAACGGCTCCGCTTTGGAATTGAAAACCCCTGTCATGAGCGCTTCCGGAACATTCGGCTATGGAACGGAATTCATGCCCTACGGCGACATCAGCAAATTAGGGGCCATCATCGTAAAAGGGCTCTCGCTCAAACCCCGCGCAGGCAACCCTTTGCCCCGCATCGCCGAAACCCCCTGCGGCATGCTCAATGCCGTCGGACTGCAAAACGACGGGGTGGAAGCTTTCATCAGCCAAAAACTTCCTCTCCTGCCGGCAAGCGAAGTTCCCATTATCGCCAACATTTACGCCACAAGCGCCGAGGACTTCGCCGAACTTGCCAATGTGTTGTCCCATGAAGAAAAAGTATCCGCCCTCGAAGTCAACATTTCCTGCCCCAATGTCAAAGCGGGGGGCGTTCTTTTCGGACAAAACCCGCTTATGGCGGGTTCCATCGTGCAAGCGGTCAAAAAAAATGCGGGCAGTCTGCCTGTGATTGTCAAATTGTCCCCCAATGTCACCAATATTGCAGAAATGGCGAAAGCCATTGAAGAAGCCGGCGCGGACATGATTTCCTGTATCAACACCATTACGGGTATGGCTGTCGATATCCGCTCCCGCAAGCCCCTGCTCGCGAATATCGTAGGCGGACTTTCCGGACCGGCTGTCAAGCCTGTTGCGCTCCGCTGCGTTTGGCAAGTCGCACAGACCGTAAGCATTCCCGTTATCGGCATCGGCGGAATCGCAAGTGCGAAAGATGTTTTGGAATTTATCCTCGTCGGAGCGAGCGCGGTGGAAATCGGCACCGCCTCTTTTACCGACCCTGCGGCAATTTTTAAAATCATCCAGGACTTGCCCGGACTTTGCGAAGAATTAGGTGTCAAAAACCTTGAACAATACAGAAATTCCCTCATCACAGGATAAATATGCGTTATTCACTTCTGACCAATATTGCGACGCTCGGTCTTGTCGGACGTATCAAAAAAGCCCCGGGAACGGCAGGTTCCTTTCTTGCGGTCTTATGCGCCCCGCTTTGTTTTTTACCTTTTTCACTGCCCATACGTCTGCTGATTTTGTCCGTCCTTTTTCTTATCGGCATAAAAGCGAGCGAACAAGCGGAAAAAGAACTTAAAGAAAAAGACCCTTCCAGCGTCATTATTGACGAAGTCGTGGGACAGTGGCTTACGCTCCTGCCGGTCAATGCGCTTTCCTATTTCAATTCTCAAACCATCACGCCTCAGGATTGGTTTGTGCTTATGATAGGGTTCTTGTTTTTCCGTATTTTCGATATCGGCAAAATCGGACCGGTAGGGCTTTGCGAACGTAAACTGCAGGGCGGTCTTGGCATCATGGCTGATGATGTCATGGCGGGATTTTTGGCGGCACTTCTGATGTATCCGCTGCAATTTTATGGCAATCTCATTTTTGGTTACTGAGAACACCCCTAACCTTCAACAAAGGAAACGATATGGATTTTTTACCTATTAAACGCGCCTTATTAAGTGTCACAGACAAAAGCGGCTTGAAAGAATTTGCGGAATTTCTGCATTCACGACAAGTTGAAATTGTTTCCACCGGCGGAACAATGAAATTTTTAAAAGAAGCGGGCCTGCCTGTGACCGCTGTTGAATCCGTCACAAGTTTTCCGGAAATTTTAAACGGCCGCGTCAAAACCTTGCACCCCAAAATCCATGGCGGCATTTTGGCGGATAAGGACAATCCGGAACACATGGAAACCCTGAAAAAACACGAAATAGCCCCTTTTGATTTGGTTTGCGTCAATTTATACGCTTTCGCTTCCGCTTTGCAAAAAAAATTGCCTGTCCGCAACATGGTGGAAGAAATCGATATCGGCGGTCCGTGCCTCATGCGCGCCACGGCAAAAAATTTCCACAGCATGCTTGTTCTGCCTGACCCTAAATATTATCTCCGCGCTATGGAAGAAATTAAAAATCCCGACGGGGTAAGCCTTGCTTTCAGAAAGGAAATGTCCGCCCAAACCTTTAAAATCACTTCCGAATACGATGCAATGATTTCCCTTTATCTTGAAGGAGTCGGCGTATAGCTCTTTTAGAAGGAAATTTGGCAGGGCTGAAGCCTAATGAGCTAAAAGCCCTGCAGCGCCTCATCAACCGCCGTTATGACACGCATACCGGCTATACCCCGGAGCAAGCAAAAGAACTTGCCGCTTTATCGCGCCTTATTGCCCGGCAAATCGGTTTGCTTATCAACAGGCAAGGGAAAGTCGAACTCGCCATTGTCGGCGACGCCCACGGAATTTTAATTCCGACCCTCGCCCGTGAACGCTCCGCCGGACGCTTGCGGGGTATACGCCTCTTGCATACCCACCTTACAGACAGCGCTCTTTCCAATGAAGATTTGATGGATTTGCTTTTCCTGCGTTTGGACAGCATTGGCGTATTAACCGTCAACGAATTCGGTTCCCCCCTGCATTTTCAATCCGCCCATTTGCTCCCCGCCCTTATTTCCGACGAATCGTACATCCATGACGCGGGCAAACCGGACAAAATCCGAAAACAGCTTGAATTTTTCGGCAATACCCAAGAAACAAACACAAATTTACAAGCGGAAGACATTGATTTCATTCTTACGCAAAATCTTTATAACGCCCCCCTTGAAAAGCCCGGAACGCAAACAGGAAGTCCAAGCGTTCCATACCATGTCACGGAGTTTTTCGCATGGGACAAAACCCCTCTTGATTTATCTGCCGAAATTGAAGCCGTTGAAGAAGAATTCGCCCGTCTTATGCGCGGTTCCCATTCCACGGAAAACGCAAAAAATCCCCCTAAATACGATGCAAACGGCTCATTGGGCACTTTTCAGGCAGGCTCGCGTTCCGTGCTTGTTTCCGTAAGCAAAGCCCCTAAGACCATTCAGGAACGCAACCTGGCGGAACTGGCGGAACTTGCCGGAACGGCGGGGCTCAATGTGGCAGGCAGTTTAATCCAGCGTGTCACATCGATAAATCCAAGGCAAATTCTCAGCCAAAACAAACTGGCGGAACTTGAAGTCATAGCCCTGCAAGGACATGCGGGCGTCATTGTTTTTGACGGAGAACTCTCCCCCGCCCAACTGCAAAATTTGGCAGAACTTACGGAACGGAAAGTCTTGGACAGGACACAGCTCATCCTTGATATTTTTGCCCAGCACGCCAAAACAGGAGCGGGAAAACTGCAAGTCGAAATGGCGCAGCTGAAATACACCCAGCCCCGTTTGGTCGGAAAAAACCGCGCCATGGACAGGCTCATGGGCGGAATCGGCGGACGTGGTCCCGGAGAAACAAAGCTCGAAACCGACAGACGCCGTATCAAAGACAGAATTGCCAAAATAAAAATCGAACTCGAAAAACTCAAAAAACAGCGCCAAGCCAACAGGGCGAAGCGCAGGCGGTATGATTTGCCCGCAGCAGCCCTTGTGGGGTATACCAATGCCGGAAAATCAACCCTCTTGAACAAACTCACAAAAAGCGAAGTCCTTGCCGAGAATAAACTGTTCGCAACCCTCGACCCAACAACACGACGGCTCCGCTTTCCTGAAGAACATGAAATCGTCCTTGCCGATACCGTAGGCTTTATCCGCGATTTGCCCAAAGAGCTTATGGAAGCCTTCCGGGCGACCTTGGAAGAACTCAACGAAGCGGACATGTTAATCCACGTGCTTGACGCTTCCCACCCGGAAATGGAACAACAGCTCGAATCTGTTGAAAAAATTCTGGAAGAATTGGGACTTTCGGATATTCCGCGGATTCTTCTGCTCAACAAATGGGATAATATTCCAAAAAATGCCCAAGACCCGCTGCTGGAACGCTTTTCAAACGCGTTTCCCGTTTCTGCGCTTTCCGGTTTCGGCTTGGCGGAAGCGAGCGCATTTATCGAAAAGACACTTTTCAGTAAAAACACGCCGCTTCATGAATGATTTTCAAGTGTTCGCCGTTAAATCGCCTTGCCTGCCATAAAAGCCTCTTTTGATGAAACGGCGGTCCTTTGACCTCTCCTGCCTAACTCCTTCTGTTAAAATTTCCCGCAGCTATCCCGTCCAAGAAATAAAAAAAGCATGGCAATACTGCAAAACAGGTTCACAGCCCTCTTTCGGATTACCCTCTGCCGCCATATTAAATAACAATCCTTTTAAGCAGTCAGATATGGTCCATTTAATTCCGCCACGGCAAAAAAACTATCAAAAATCGTCTTCCATTTCCAAATACCGTATATGAACTTGGGATATTGACCTGCGTCGCACCGCATAGTTCCTCCATAGGCGCAAAAACATACTCTTTATCCCGAAAAACCTGCAAAGTTTTCCGGCACCGAATCTCCGACAAATTCCTGCGGTCTTCCCACCGTTCTTTTCCTTTCTTCTTTAACACGCTTTTTCATTATTCATAAAAACATGCCGCTTTCCCCGGTATCACAGAAGAACAGTCCTGCCTGACAACGGACAGACAAAAAATAACAAATTTGTCATTCATAATTTTTAATAATGAAAAAAATAACAAAATCAATCATATTTTATTGCTTGACAGTGCTTTTATTTAGTGCAATGATAAAAGCGTTGTCACAAAAAATTAGATATAACAAATTTGTTTATTAAGAGAGGAACCCGCTATGAAAGAGAAATTGGTTGTTGCTGTTGTCGGTGCGACAGGCGCTGTCGGACGAGAAATGCTAAGCACGTTATATTCCCGCAATTTCCCTGCCACAACCATAAAAGCTCTTGCTTCTTCCCGCTCTGCCGGAACCAGGGTTCCTTACGGCGATGACGAGCTCGTTGTTGAAGAATTGACAGAAAATTCCTTTGAAGGCGTTGATATTGCTATTTTTTCAGCAGGAGGCGGCACAAGCACGCAATTTGCGCCTCACGCCGTGAAATCCGGCTGCGTTGTTGTGGACAATTCCAGCGCTTGGCGCATGGACGAACGCTGTCCCCTTGTCATTCCGGAAGTCAACGCCCATGCCCTCAAAAAACACAACGGCATTATTGCGAACCCCAACTGCTCCACCATTCAAATGCTTGTCGCCCTCAAACCTATCCACGATGTGAGCCCTATCAAGCGCGTCGTTGTTTCCACCTACCAAGCAGTTAGCGGCACCGGGCAAAAAGGCATACAGGAACTTGAAACCCAAGTCCGCCAGCTCTTCAACGGCATAGAACCGGAAAACACCGTATACCCTCACCGTATCGCTTTCAACTGCCTGCCGCATATCGACGTTTTTCTCGACAACGACTATACCAAAGAAGAAATGAAAATGGTCAACGAAACCAATAAGATTTTTGAAGACCCCAATATCAAAGTCACGGCAACGTGCGTTCGTGTTCCGGTATTTTACAGCCACAGCGAAGCCGTCAACATAGAAACGGAAAAGAAAATCACCGCAAAGGAAGCCCGAGCAATCCTGGCGACAGCCCCAGGAGTGCAGCTTTATGACAATCCGAAAGAAAACATGTATCCGCTGGCGACTGTCGCGGCAGGCGAAGACGCAACATTCGTCGGTCGTATCCGTGAGGACGAATCCATCGCAAACGGTCTGAACATGTGGATAGTTGCGGATAACGTCCGCAAAGGTGCTGCGCTGAACGCGGTACAAATCGCCGAAAAACTTTTGGAAATGGATTTAGTCTGCGTCAAGGACAAAAATCTCTTCATGTAGTCCCTAAAAATCTTGCAAAAAGCCCTCCTGCATGCACATGGGGGGCTTTTGTTATTAAAAACTTGGTTCATGAATTTTTTCGCATAATATTTTTCTTTTGCACAAAATTTGCATATATAGTATAAACTGCATTATTCACAGTGAGGCTCTTATGAAGAAATTAAAAGCATTGCCCGGCAAAAGTTTGGAAAACATGGCGATCATCAAACAAAAAATGCCGGAAAAAAAGCACTTGATCATCGGTATCTGCCTTTGTTTCCTGCTTGCTTTCCTTCTTTTTTTATTGAGCCAAAAAGTCGTCAGCGAAAAGGCGGAACTCACCAGGCAGGGAGAGGCAATTTATTCCCCTGTTGAGGGCATAATTTATGAAGTTCTTATTCCAAAAGGAAAAACTGTCCGCAAAGGAGACGCCCTTATCCGCTTCGACCCTGCCTATATCCGCTCCAAAGTTTCGGAAATCCGCGGATATTTGCAGTTATTCAAAGAAAACCGGCATAATTCCGGAACACTCAAACAAATATTCAAACCTCTTTTGAATGATGTGTTTGCGGGAATTACCCAAGAAGTTCTCTCGCTGTCCGAAACGGAAAAGAAAAAACTGGCGGAATTGCAGCAAATCACACGGGAACACACCAAAGCCCAAGTCGCCATGCGGAGCCCTTCCTCTTTTGTCGACGGCAAACCCGATGCCGCACTCGTGCAAAAAGAACAGGAACTGCAAAAAAAATATGAAGAAGCGGAACAGGCTTTTCACGAAGCCAGTACCGCCCGCGCCTTGGCTGATAAAAAATACCGCGATTTAACCAATTCCTTGGGAGAACCCAACAGTATCTTATACCGTTATTTGGAAGAAGAATACAATAAAACCCTCGCCTTGCAAAAAAACGAATATATTTACGCGCCTTTCAATGCCGTTGTCGGCATAACCTACGTAAAGGCAGGGTCGATAGTGCAGCGGAATGAAATACTTATGGATATTCATCCGGAAAATGCAGAAGAATGGTGGGTGCTTGCGGAATTTTCCAAAAATGACGCAAAAAAACTCAAGGAACGGGATATCTGTACCGTCCTCACCGAAGACGGCGAAAAACTCGAAGCCCGCATTTTCAAGATTGAAGAAAAACAAGAAAAAAGCCTTGTCAAACTTTATATCATAAACCCGCCTGAAAACCTGAAAGCCTCTGAATTTGTCACCGTAAAAAGCAAATAAAACTTGACTGTCCAGGTGTTCTTAGCTATTTTTTCAAAAATTTTTCATACTTAGGGACAATATGGTCTTTTCTTCCTTACCGTTTCTCTTTTTAATTTTTCCATTTTTTTTAGCTGCGCTTTTATGCGGCTCATTTTTTAAAAATGCGGCGTTCAGAAACTGTTCGGTCCTCATCATCAGCTTATTTTTTTATATTTGGGAAGAATCAACCAATACGTTGATACTCATAGCAATTTGTCTGATCAACTATTACGGCGCATCATACCTTGCCAATGAAAAACACGGCAAAAAAATTTTCATAGCGCTCATTGCTCTCAATCTTCTTCTGCTGTTCATTTTTAAATACAGCCTTTGGTGCCTGTCTTTCGTGACAGACAGATTTATCGATAAAAATATCATGCTCCTTGGTATCAGCTTTTTTATTTTCCATGCAATAAGCTATCTCGCCGACGTCTATACAAAAAAAATCCAAGCCTCAAAAAACCTGCTCGATTTTTCAACGTACTTTTGTATGTTTCCCCATTTGGTGGCGGGTCCCATTGTGCGTTATGCGCAAATCAAAGACGATATTCGCGCTTACCGAGCTTCCAAAGAACTTTTTTCCTTCGGCATGTATAGGTTTTTATTGGGACTGAACAAAAAAATCATTATTGCGAACTCTGTTTCCATACTTGCCGACTTCACCTTTTCCGCCACTTCGCCAAAAGTTTTCTCTTTTATGGATGCCTGGACCGGCATTATCGCCTACGGACTGCAAATTTATTTTGACTTTTCTGCCTATTCCGATATGGCTGTCGGACTTGCCGCCATGGCGGGTTTCCGTTTTGAAGAAAACTTCAACCGTCCTTATATCAGCACGTCCGTTCGGGAATTTTGGCGGCGCTGGCATATTTCCCTTTCCACGTGGCTGAGAGATTACCTCTATATTCCCCTGGGCGGAAGCAAATCCGTACATGCCTATATCACCTATCGCAATCTTTTCCTCGTTTTTCTCCTTTGCGGAATTTGGCACGGAGCGAATACGACTTTCGTTGTTTGGGGATTATGGCATGGTATTTTCATTTGCCTGGAAAGGCTGTGGCTCGAAAAGAAACTTAACGCACTGCCCGCGTTTTTCCGACATGCTTATCTGCTCCTGATCATTCTGCTCGGCTGGGTATTTTTTAAAGCGGAAAATTTGCCCTATGCCCTTGAATACTTTTCCGCACTTTTTAATTTCACCTCTTTTTCCTTTTCATTCGCTTCCGAAACATTTCCCCTAATTATGCTGGCAATCGGAACAGTCATCTGCTTTTTGCCCCAAAAATACATTGTCGTTCCAACTTCGCACGCTCCTGCGAATTTTAAGCTCCGCCATTTGATTTTTCAATTCCTTCTCGGCTGCTTCGCCATATCGCTTTTGCTTTCATCAAGCAGAAATCCTTTTATTTATTTTAATTTTTAGGAAATGCCCATGGATAAGAAATTCCTTTTCTCATGCTTGATTTGTGTCTTCATTTTCGCTTTTTCCACGGCTTTTTATTTCAATGATGAAACAATCATAAAAAGCGAAAACAGAATGGTCACGGCGTTCCCGAAACTTCCGGAAAAGTTTTCCACATCGAAAATAAAGCATTTTTTCACGCAGCTTTCTCAATTTTATAATGACAACTTTCCGAACAGGGAAAAAATAATCCTGACCCTGACAACACTGATCCCGTCCGTAAAAACAGAAAACCTTTCCATTGACACGGTCATAAGCGGCAAAGAAGACTGGCTGTTTTTGGGAAACAACTATAACAACACCATTGATAAGCTTACCGGCAAATTATATTATCATGACAGTGACAATAAAAAATACGACGTGACAAAACGATATGACTTTTACAAAAATATCGCAGAAAAGGTTTTAGCGCACAGCAAGGAAGTTTTTTTCCTGATCGCCCCCGACAAAAGCACTGTTTATCCTGAATTTCTGCCGGAAACGATTATTCCCGCCCCAAAACCGTTTCATGAATTTCTCACGCAAAAAATGCAGCGGGAAAATCTGAACGTGTATTATCCCCGTCAAGATTTATTGCAAAACAAAGAAAAAGCGCTGCTTTATTATGTGACGGATTCGCATTGGAACAATTACGGCGCATTCATCGCCTTCATACGTTTGATTTCCCGGCTCGACCCGGCTCTTCCCGAAATGATAAAAGAAGAAGATTTCCGTTTCAAACCGCTGAAAAGCACTGCCGGTGATTTAATCAGCCTTGGGAATTTCCTTTTTAAGGATAAAGACTATAAGGATACATTCCAAGTGTCGTATAAAAACATGCCGATGGAAACGCCAAAAGCGGAACAAACGGAAAACAAACAAAACGGATTGATACAAACGGTCAATCCTGAAGCTTTGACAGACAAAACCGTTTGGATTATCGGCGATTCTTTCTCCACGGCTTTACGTCCGTATTTTTCATTTTTCTTTAAAAATGTTTATTTTATCCACAAAGATACGTTCAATGCTTCCCCTGCAGGTTTTACGGATATTCAAGCCGACTTCGCCGTGTACGAATGTGTTGAACGCTCATTTTAAAACTTTTGGATAAAATGAATACTGCCGGACCAATAGTCAGCGGCAGTATCCACCATGCGCAAAAACGCTCTGAAAAATCATTCTTCCGTTTGTTTATGATATTTGATTGTCAAGTCCTCATTTTTCAAAATCAATTCTTCATCGGAAAGTTTTTCAATGAGATAAGTGTCACTGAAATCAATGGTCACGCCATTGCCAAGGCTTTTTCCAGAAAGAATGAGCGTATCGCCTTTTTGTTCCCATTTTTCATAAAGCAAAGTTGCACTGTTGACAGAACGTGCTTTACCGCCTTTTTCCAAGCACACACCCTGCACTTGTCCTTCCATTCCGGGAATCGGTTCGACCCATTTTCCCTCAAGACTCTTTCCCGCACAGGCGGTCAGCATAAAACCCAATACAGCCGCAGCCGCAGCTTTGCATACGGAACGTTTTGTTTTCATAATCCATTTTCCTTTTTTTAATAAACTCTGTTTATAACAGATACGTTAATCAGCGGCGAAAATCTACAAAAAACATATCCGCATTCCATAAAATTCTCTCCGCTGCGCAAAAAAATTTCCGCAAACAAGTTTTACTTGAAAGCAAAATTTATTTTGCTATACTCATTTCACATTATTTAAATTTTGACAACTATACCACCACATGAGGCAGGCATGGCTTTAAAAGAATTATCAAAGGCGTACGAACCGCAGGAAGTCGAAGAATATTGGCGTGAATATTGGGAAAAACATCAATGTTTCACTCCCGACATGAACAGCAAGGCTGAACCCTATTCCATTGTCATCCCTCCCCCGAACGTCACGGGAGCACTGCATATCGGGCATGCTTTCAACCAGACATTGCAGGATATCCTCGCCCGTCATGCACGCCAGAAGGGTAAAAAGGTTCTTTGGATCGTAGGCACTGACCATGCAGGCATTTCCACCCAAAACGTCGTGGAGCGAAAACTGCTGAAAGAAGGCGTTTCCCGTCACGATTTGGGGCGTGAAAAATTTCTTGAAAAAGTCTGGGCTTGGAAAGAGGAATACGGCGGAAAAATCCTCAAACAAATCCGCCATCTTGGTTCTTCTGTCGACTGGACGCGGGAACGCTTCACCATGGACGAGGATCTCGCCAAAGCCGTCCGCAAGGTTTTTGTCCGGCTTTATGATGAAGGACTTATTTATAAAGGAAAATACATTGTCAACTGGTGCCCCCGCTGCCATACGGCTTTGGCTGACGACGAAGTTGAACACACACCCCAAAAAGGCGCGTTGTGGCATGTGAAATATATGCTTGAGGACGGTTCCGGCTCCATTGTCATCGCCACATCCCGTCCTGAAACCATACTCGGGGACTCCGCCGTTTGCGTGCACCCTGACGATGAACGCTACCAACATCTTATCGGCAAAAAAGTCATTGTGCCCATTGCGAACCGCGCCGTGCCCATTATTGCCGACCGTTATGTCGACAAGGAATTCGGGACGGGAGCGTTGAAAGTCACGCCTTGCCACGACCCCAACGACTGGAACTTGGGACACACGCACCGCATTGACTTTATCCAAGTCATAGACGACAACGGAAATATGAACGAGGAAGCCGGCGTTTACAAAGGGCTCAGCCGTGAAGAATGCCGCGAACGCATCGTCAAGGATATCGAAGCCCTCGGACAGCTTGTCAAAATCGAGGAACTGGACCACAGCGTCGGCACCTGCTACCGATGCAAAACCGTTATCGAACCCTATGTTTCCGTGCAGTGGTTCGTGGCGACGACGAAACTCGCCCCCAAAGCAAGAGCCGCCGTACCCGCCGAAATTGAAATTCTGCCGGAAACATGGACAAAAACCTATTATAACTGGCTCGACAATATCCGTGACTGGTGCATAAGCCGTCAGCTTTGGTGGGGACACCGCATTCCCGCATGGACTTGCCAAGACTGCGGAGAACTTATCGTTTCCGAACAAGACCCTGCCGTCTGCCCGAAATGCGGCAAAAGCCGTTTGGAACAAGACCCCGATGTGCTGGACACATGGTTTTCTTCCGCTCTTTGGCCCTTTTCCACCATGGGCTGGCCCAACAACACGGAGGAATTAAAAACATTCTATCCGTTAAACATACTTGTGACAGCCTTTGACATCTTATTTTTCTGGGTCGCCCGCATGATTATGATGGGTCAGCACTTCATGGGCGAAGTTCCTTTCAGGCAAGTTTATATCCATGCCCTCGTGCGTGACGCCCAAGGCAGAAAAATGTCCAAATCCTTAGGCAACGGCATTGACCCGCTGGATATGATCAATAAATACGGGGCGGACGCTCTGCGTTTCACGATGGCGTCCTTAGCAGCCATGGGTCGTGATATCCGCCTTTCGGAAGAACGTATCGAAGGATACCGCAACTTTGTGAACAAGGTTTGGAATGCCGCCCGCTTCGCCCTTTTGAATTTAGAGGGAAACAAACCCGAACCGCTTGCGTTGGAAAAGGTTTCAGCCCTGCACCATGTATGGATTTTGCACCGCTTGGAAGAAGTGAAAGCCGAAAGCGAAACGGCAATCAACGCATACCGTTTCAACGACTTGGCACAATGTTTGTACAAATTCGTCTGGAATGAATTTTGCGACTGGTATCTCGAACTTGTCAAAGGCGATTTCAAGGGAACGGCGGAACAAAAAAAGGAAGCCTCCTTTGTGCTGTACACCGTCCTTTCCGAAACCCTTATCCTGCTGCACCCCATCATGCCTTTTGTGACCAGCGAAATTTGGCAGGCTTTGCCCGGCAATGCGGACGGCAACCTTGCCGAAATGCTCCGTCCCGAAATGCGTCCGGAATGCCTGAAAGAAAAAGAAGCGAACGCAATGCTCTATATTCAGGAAGTCATTGTCGCCATCCGCGCCATGAAGAGCGAACTCGGCATTGCGCCTTCCATGAAACTGAACGCGCTGATAAAGCCTCTTAACGATGAACAAGCGGAACTTCTGGAACATGCAAAAGCATGGCTCATGTTCCTTGCCCGCCTTGAAGATTTTGAAATTTCAAAAACAGCGGCGGCGCCAAAAGCAAGCGCAAGCAATATTATTCAAGGCACTGAAATCACAATCCTTTTAGAGGGTGTTTTAGACTTCAAAGCGGAACTTGCCCGCCTTGAAAAAGAGCTTGTGAAGCTTGAAAAGGAATTGGCAGGCATTGAAACCCGCCTTTCCAACGCGAACTTCGTAGCCAACGCCCCGGAAACCGTTGTTGCAAAGGATAAGGAAAGAGCAACGGATTTAACCGATAAAAAAGCGAAACTGCTTGCACTGCAAAAGCGTTTCCAAGAAGCCTTAGCATAAAAAGGGTTTTTCGCCCTTTTATCCTTCTTTTATCTGTGAGGAAGCCATGAATTTTACTTTTAATAATCCTGTGAATATCCTTTTCGGCAGCGGAAAAATCAATCTTGTGGGCGAAGAATGTAAAAAATTCGGCAAAAACGCCCTCATCGTCACCGGCGCGAACAGCACCAAAAAAAGCGGGCTTTTGCAAAAAGTGCAGGACCTCTTGGCAAAAGAAAACATCACCAGTTTTGTTGCGGACAATATTCCCCAAAACCCGACGACAGACGCCGTCATGCTCGCCGCGAAACTCGCCCGGGAAAACAACTGCGACATGGTCATCGGCTTAGGGGGAGGCTCTTCCCTTGACGCCGCGAAAGCCATTGCGTTCATGGCTAAGCACGAGGGGCACGTCAGCGAATACATTTTGGCAAAACGCACCACGAACGGCACGTGCCTGCCCGTTATCGCCGTTCCGACCACCTGCGGCACCGGCTCCGAAGCCGATTGTTTTGCGGTTCTCAATGATACCGCCACCAACGACAAACGCACACTGCGGCAGATGATAACCCTGCCCCAAGTTTCCATTGTCGACCCCGACCTCATGCGTTCCATGCCCGAAAGCGTTCTGCGTTCTGTCATGTTCGACGCGTTCTGCCATAATCTTGAAGGCTATATCTCACGCCATGCGAGCCCTGTTTCTGAAATGTTCTCCCTAAAAGGCGTTGAACTTTTTGCCGAAAACATGCCAAAACTGTTAAATGATTTGAATGATAAAGCGGCATGGGACGCAATATGCCTCGCCAGCACCTTCGGCGGATTTTCTTTGCAAAGCGCAGGCTGTATCGCCGTGCACGGAATCGAGCACCCTGTGAGCGGACTGCGCAACGTCATCCACGGCAAGGGCCTCGCCGCCGTCATCATTCCCGTGCTTGAGCAAACCATAGCCTGTTGCCCGAAACGTTTTGCCGTGCTTTCAAAAATCCTCGGCGGAAACAATGAAAACGATTTTCTCGATCAAGTGGAAAAAATCAGGAATATGCTGGGACTGAACGACAGACTTCAGGATCTGGGCGTGCTGGAACATGATTTGCCATGGCTTGCCAAGAACGCCTTGGAAGTTTCCAAAACCCTCCTTTCCAATCATCCGCTTTCTTATACGGAACAAGAAATTTTGGCTATGTATAAAAAAGCGTTCTGACATGCTCATAAAAAGCGGCTGTAAAATCAATCTCGGTTTGAAAATATCGGATAAAAGAGAAGACGGTTATCATAATCTCGAAACCGTCTTCTATCCCTTGTCCATGCCCTTTGATGAAATCCATCTTGAAAAAACAAAAGAAACGGGCATGAAACTTTCCTGTAACATTCCCGGTATCGACCCTGAAAACAATACGCTTACCAAAGCCTACGACCTTTACAACCAATATCACGCCCTTGATTTCGGACTTGATATCCGGCTGATAAAAGGCGTGCCCCACGGCGCAGGGCTTGGGGGAGGCTCCGCCAATGGCGCGGAACTCCTGAAATATTTGCAGAAAGAAACCGGCAATGCCTTGCCTTTTCAAACACTTCTTGAAATCGCCGCCAAAATCGGCGCGGACGTTCCGTTTTTTCTGTATGACACCCCCTGCAAAGGCGAGGGCATAGGCGAAAAATTAACCCCCATATCCTTGGATCTGACAGCATACTCCCTTTTGCTCATTTTACCCGATATCCATATTTCCACGGCTTGGGCTTTTAAAAAATTAGCCGAGCGAAAAAAAATATTGACAAGCAAAAAAGAACAAGCTAATAAATCACGTTCCAAACGTTTAGGGGCTGATTTTTTGGTCAACGACTTTGAAACCATTGTCTTTGAAGAATACGGAAAATTGGAAAAAACAAAGGAAATCCTGCTTCAGCAGAAAGCGGTTTTCGCTTCCCTGAGCGGCACGGGGTCCGCGCTTTTCGCTTTTTTTGAAGAAAAAAAACATGAGGAGCAAGCCGTGTCAACGCTCTTGCGGCAAGATTTTTTTCATGCATGGAAGTGCATACGCCGCCCATAAAGGTATTGAGAAAAATTAAATTTTTTGAAAATTTAACTTGCAATAGCAAATAAGTTTGTATATAGTTTGTTTCTGCAATTTGTTGGGATGTCGCCAAGCGGTAAGGCAGCGGGTTTTGGTTCCGCCATTCAGAGGTTCAAATCCTCTCATCCCAGCCATTTTTTTTTATTCAACACGAAAACAAGGATTTTTTCATGTACGGAGATATGAAAATTCTCACAGGTACTGCTAATCCAAAATTAGCCCAAGATATTTGCGAACATCTTGGTTGCCATTTAACAAATGTGTTAACCTCTGAATTTAGCGACGGGGAACTTCGTGTTGAAATTATCGACAGCGTGCGCGGGCAGGATGTTTTTGTCGTCCAGCCTACCTGCAGCCCAAGCAATAAAAATTTAATGCAGTTATGCCTTGTGCTTGACGCATTGAAGCGCGCCAGCGCAGGTCGCATCACCGCTGTTGTTCCTTATTTTGGCTACGCTCGCCAAGATAGGAAGGTTAGCCCCAGGGCTCCTATCAGTGCAAAGCTTGTTTCTGATTTTATCAGTGTCGCAGGCGCCCAACGCGTTGTCACCGTTGATTTGCACGCGGGACAAATTCAAGGTTTTTTCAACTGCCCTGTCGATAACCTGTACGCCGCTCCTGTTCTGCTCAACAAATTATCCCATATCAAAGGGGAATTGGTCATTGTTTCTCCTGATGCGGGCGGTGTGGAAAGAGCCAGAAGTTTTGCAAAAAAAGTAAACGCAGGTCTTGCGATTATTGATAAACGCCGTGATCGTCCGAACCAAGCGACCGCAACCCACGTTATTGGTGATGTTGAAGGAAAAATCGCTATTTTGGTCGATGATATGATTGACACCGCAGGCACAATTTGTGCAGCAGCCAATGTTTTATTGGAAAACGGTGCGACAGAAGTACATGCATGTGCAACCCACCCTGTTTTGTCTGGTCCCGCAATCGAACGCTTGAACGATTCGCCTTTCAAATCAGTGCTTGTTGCCGATACCATTCCTCTTGGCGAAAAAATAGAGAAATGTCCGAAGCTTCAAGTGGCGAGCATTGCAAGTCTTTTGGCGAAAAGTATTCGTAATATTCACGACGGTGCGTCCGTAAGTGCCTTGTTTAACTAATACTACTTATACGATATATGAAGCCTCGAACGAGGCGTAGTACACTAAGGAGATTACCATGTCAGAAATGAAAACACTTTCAGTGCAAAAACGTGATGCCCTTGGAAAAGGTCCTAACCGCCGCTTGCGTGAAGAAGCTCTTGTACCTGCTGTGTACTATGCGCCCGATGGAAAAAATATTTTGGTTCAAGTCGCACTCAATCCGCTTAACAAAATATATGAACAAGTTGGTCGTACCAATGTTTTCAATCTTGAAATCGAAGAAAACGGCACAAAAACAGCATACCCCGTTTTTGTTTGGGACGCTCAATACCACCCTGTGAAAAACACGTTTACGCACGTTGATTTTTACGGCGTCGACCTTGACAAAGAAATCCACGTGAAAGTCCGCCTGCGTTTCGTCGGAACTTCCAAAGGCGTGAAAGCCGGCGGTAAAATGGAAGTTTACCGTGAAGAAGTCACCCTTATTGCAAAACCTCAGGATATGCCAAGGATTGTTGACATTGACATTACCGATTTCGAAATCGGCACCAATCTTCGCGCTTCCGAACTCAAGCTTCCCGAAGGCGTGAGAGTTGAATATAAATCAGATTTCTCCATTCTTACCGTAATGTCAAAAGACAAAGCTAAGGACGAAGGCGATGAATAAAAACCGTCTTGTATCTTTCAATGTATTTTGAAATACGGCACATTGATATTATAAAACAAATCAATAAAAATACCCGATAATTATCCTGTACTTAGTGATAATATCGGGTATTTTCATATAGACTGCCCAGTACCGCTCCGACTTTTTATGGCGAAATGCAAATTTTAAATAACGGTATCGTACCATTCAGGTAAAAAGACAAAGCCTTTTGCAGCGGCACAGACAATTTTGAACACATCGAGCCTTCATCGGGCAAAACCGGCAGTTTGAGACCGTACGTATCCCCAACAACCCTTTAAATTCATGCGAGCTTGCGCCTATGTTCCCCTTTTCCTCTTTCTCCAAACGCTCCGTTTTCATCCTTTGCATTCTTTTAATTTTAAGCGGTATTGCCAGTTTTTTCCTCGTCCAGCGGAAATTTCAAATAGAACACGGCAAAATGGAAATGATCATTCTCAACCAAAGCAATAAAATTACGAATGTCCTTTCCAAACTTCTCTACAAAACACAGGCTCTTGCCTCGCTTATCATTCAAAACAACGGCGAAATAGTGAATTTTGAAAAAACAGCCCTCGCCATGGTGGACGACCCCGCCATTTTGAATGTTTTGCTCGCTCCAAACGGAATTGTCAGCGATGTTTATCCCAAAGCAGGCAACGAAGCGGTGCTTGGGCTGAACTTCTTTTCCAAAGGTGCGGGCAATAAGGAAGCAATACAGGCTAAAAAAACTGGCGATATGGTTTTAGGCGGACCGTTTCCCCTTGTGCAGGGCGGCGAAGCGTTAGTCGGGCGTTTGCCCATTTATCTCAATGACGGGCATGGCAATAAAACATTTTGGGGACTGGTTTCCGTTACCTTAAAATTTCCTCAAGCCTTGGACGGTGCGGAACTCAACAGCCTGGGCGAACGCGGGCTTGCCTATGAAATTTGGAGGATGAGCCCGGATACGGGCGGCAAACAGGTTATTGCGTCAAGTCCGTTTTACAACAGCGACACCCCTTACCTTGAAAAATCGCTGCATATTTTGAATGCCCATTGGATATTCCGCATTTCTCCCATCAAGTTTTGGTATCAATACATCGAATCATGGCTCTATATCATTATCGGCATTATCGGCAGTCTGCTTATCACTGCCCTTATCCAGCATGCGCAGGACCTTGGGCATATCCGCTCGCAGCTGGAAGATATTGTGTATAAGGATTCCTTAACAGGTCTGCTCAACAGGAGGGGCTTGTTTGAAACATTGACGGCACTTATGCAAAAGGATGAACCCTTTTCCCTTTGCTACCTGGATTTGAATAAATTCAAATTCATCAATGATACCTATGGGCACAGTACCGGAGACAACGTACTGCTCTTTTTCTCCCAAGAAATACAGCGGTATCTGCGTGCCGTTCCGAATACGTTCGCACGTATCGGCGGAGATGAATTTGTCATACTTTTCCACAATGAAACAACAGAAGAGGAACTCGCAAAATTCTTTGAAAAAATTCATCATTCTTTACAATCCGCAACAATCGTAAATAATAACGATTTTCTCATTTCTTTCAGCACAGGTACAGCCTGCTATCCCCGCGACGGAAAAGACATTGATACCCTTATCAATCACGCGGATAAAAATATGTATAAGGATAAACAAAATTCCCCAAAAAGGTTTAGAGGCTCAACCAGGGAAAGTTAATTGTCTGTTTGAGGAAAAGAGAAGGCTTTTGTTTTTAAATTCTTTCCTTATATTTTTTTGATGTATTCTGACAGAGCTTTTTTAATTTTAATTATCGCTTTATCATTACCACATTTTTGTAAAACAGATTTATTTTATGAAGCACATTTTTAAGGGAGAATGAAGAGGCAAGCCCCTTTTCATTCTCCCTTATCACTTATTTCTGTGCGGCTCGTTCCAAGCCACGGTTTTTAAAAGATAATTAATACTATTGTTGGTGAAGAATTTATTCCGGAAAAAGCTGAAAGCCCACGTCCACAATCGATTGTAATGAACTTCAGTCCAAAGAAAATGCGCAATTGGGACGACGTTCAAAGCTATCAACAGCCCTATCCGCCAAAAAGCCGCCTCTTCTGTAAGAGGGGAGGTCACAGCTTAATCCTTAGTTACAGACTTTTTTCCGCGAGCTCTGCCGGCTCCTTTTTTTACCGCATGTTATTCATGAGTCTTTTGAATAATGCTTCCTGATTCAGATGATAAATGATGTCATCATCGTTTTTTCCTTTCAGAAATCGTTGGACTATGGAGCCGTACATCAAGCTTTCTTTTTCCACAACAACTTCTTCAAGGTTTGTCACAGCAACAACTTCGTCTACCGCAATAGCTATCTGTTGTATGTCTTCAAGTACGATGAGCATGGTCTGATATATATCTTTGAATATTGTCTTGGCGGAATCAAGCAAGCCGACAACAGTAACCATGTATTCATTCTCCACCTGACGAAGAATTTCCTGAATTTGTTCATTTTTTTCATCTTCAGGACAGTCTTTTTCCTGAATCTTGGCAACATCGAGAGCCGCGTAGTGCAATTTGTTGTGCGGTTCCCTGATTCTTTCCATATGGAACATTATCTTTTTGTTCGGATGATCGTATTTATCATACCATTTGCCAAAAGCGCACTGATGAGGACATGTGGCAAGAGGAAAATGGGTATTGTTTCTGACGGATTCCTTCAGAGTATTCACCCAGTTGATATGGTCTTGTTTTCTTTGATCCAGCATTTTGATAAAATCACTGTATTCCTTTATTCTGGTCGGTAAACCAAATACGGTGCGCAAGTCCAATATGGATATCACATGATTGCGGAAATTGATGGAACCGAATACTTCATCCGGCGTATGCGGTGTCAGTGTAAATTCTTCCATTCTTTGAATAGAGATTACGCTCGCACCGTCAACCGCACAAGTCATCTTTCCTACCTTGAAGACAATAAGCGGCATGCCGGGCGTACTGCTTTTTGGGGTGATATTATTCATAATTTAGTGTCTCGATATTATTAGATGGTTTATTTTATTGTATTATATGTATACTGTTAACAAAAAAAAACAAATCTCGCTTTACATCCATATCGGCAGTAACTGTCAGGTCTTTAGTGCAGATAATGCTAAAAATCATACTGTCCCCTACTGCTTACTGCCAAAAAACGTTTGTCTCATTTTCAGCATGATAAGAATAACATATCAATTCAAAAAAAACAACCGGTACGGATTGCTATAAAAAAAAGCGTACGGGAAAAATTTTCCCCATAAAAAAATCCTGAAAAACAATGGGGGCTTAAGTCATTATTTTTCGAGGACGAGTACTTTTTAACTTGTTCTAAGCTCTTTATGCCTTACGGCATGCCAACAACAAGTAAAAAAGCCCCCTTGAGGGAAAGGGGGCGAAATAAGCGAGTTGAGGGAAAACTCGTTGGAGTATGCAAGGAAGAATTATTCTTCGGGTTGGTAATTTTTGTGTTGTGTCACTCAGGCGAGCAATGTGCCCGCCCGGCTGACACCCACGTATTTTATTTATTATCTCTTCATGTTGATAACGGTTTCAAGCATGGTGTCAACCGTTGTGACCATTTTGCTGTTTGATTGGTAACCGCGCTGGGTTGAAATCATGTAAACCATTTCTGTGGCAAGGTCGACGTTGGATTGTTCAAGGGTGTAACTTGCTATATCGCCTAAGCCGCTGTTGCCTGCGGCACCCATTTTAGGATAGCCGGAAGCTCTTGTTTCGGAATAAAGGTTGTTGCCTTCGCGGCGCAGGCCTTGGGTGTTCACAAAGTCATACATGGTGATTTGCCAAAGGGGAAGGGTTACGCCGTTTGAATAAACGCCGTTCAATATACCGTCGGAATCGACTTCCCAGCTTGTGAGGTCACCGAAACCGTAACCGTTTTGAGCGTTGGAGCTTGAGAAAGCACCGTCAAGGTTGGTGGAAGCATAAGCTTCAATCACGGCAGGTTCTGTGAAATCAGCTAAAAGGTTGGCGTTGGCCGGATCCGCGGCGGAATACATATACAAATTCTTCGGAGAAGCTTTTTGCACGGCGTTTGTAATGGCATTTGACACTGCCGCTAAAGTGCCCGGGTCGGTAAAGCTGATATCCGTGCCAAGAGTTGCCGTCGTTCCGTCAGCAAGAGTTGCCGTTCCGTTTCTCAAATCAATAGTGATGTCCTGTGTTCCCTGATTGCCTGCGTTATCCACATAATTGCCTGCTTTAACTTTTACCGTCTGAACATTATACAATTCGAGGCTTCTCCACATATCGGCAATGGTAACCGTTCCGCCAGCCTTGTACTGGATAGCCGCCGTGGCATCGCCCTGAATATTTGTTAACAATGTATTCGTATCGGCTGGAACAGTTCCCCACAGGCTCAATCCGCTGACATCATAACGGCCGGTATTGATATTCCATTTGTCGTCCAATGAAGCGTCATACGTTTGATTCAGGAGAATGAATTCCGAACCGGTTGAAGGATCGTTCGCTTTATAGGCATTATTGAAAACATATGCATCAACGTTGAGGTCGGCGAGACTGCCTTGAGAAGACCAAGGTTGGGAAAGGTTGCTTGCACGAAGACCGAAGTTGATTTCCGTATTGTATTTTGCGCCGTTTTGGGTTCCGGAAGTCTGAGCGTCCAAAATACCGCTGAAGTTCGGGACGACGATCGGATAACCGCTGCTGGAAACGGGAGCGGGTTCCCAGTTGTTCATATCTGTCGGGTCAAGGCTGATAACATCCAAGTTATTCAATCCGCCCGCAGGGTCGGCTATGGATTCAAAAGAACCCGGGTTCTTTTCGGGAGTTTGCGTTCCGCCCCATGTGTAGGCTGATTGGTTCACAATGGCGCCTGCGGAGTTGAATGTGAGCGTGCCCGCCATGAGAAGTCCGCCTGCAGAAGTTGCGTTCACGTTTTTCAATTCACCGGTTGCCGTATCAAAGAATTGTCTTTTGTCTTCGGCAGGGTCCATGGTTACGATATATTCCCAAATTTCCTCACCGGAAGCGCCGCCTTCGTAATCGGTGCTTGAAACCTTATCAAAATATACGGTAACAGTGTGTTTTACGCCCGCTTCATCGAAAATCTGCATGGTTGTCTGTTCCGCATAGGAAGTCTGGGCAAGAGGAGGAACATTGTTGGCACGTTCCACATCATTGCCGTTCCATTGCTTAAAGAGGGCGGCAAAGGGGTTTTCGGTATTGACGGCGTTATCGCCGCCGGATTTCGGAAGCTGAACCTTGAAGTCCATTTTTGTGGTTTGTTGCGGGAAAACTGTGAAGGTATCAAGCTGAATATCAGTCGGAACGCCTGAACCTTTGATGGGGGAAGTAGAACCTTTTGCAGCGTTAACCATTTGGGCGTTACCGCCGGTCGCCTGCATGACGCCGCCGGAGTTGTCAATTCTCCAGCCTTGCAAAGCAAAACCGTTGGGGTCTTTCAAGTAACCTTCCTTGTCAAAAGTAAAGTTACCGGCCCTTGTGTAGTATGTTTCATCGGAACCGACAGCCTGCACTTGGAAAAATCCTCTGCCTTCGATGGCGAGGTCGGTTGCGTTTGTCGTGCTTTCAAAAGGACCTTGGTGGAAGTTGCCGATAATGGTGCCAACCTTTACGCCTCGGCCGATTTGGGTCTGACCTGCAAGACTGTGCGCATCCTGATAAACAAAGTCTGCGAAGTCCATGCGCTGGCTTTTGAAACCTACTGTGTTTATGTTGGCGATGTTGTTACCGACAACGTTCATCTTTTCACCGTGAGCCAAAAGACCGGAAACACCAGTCCATAATGTTGAAGTTACGCTCATAATAATTCTCCTTACCTTGCAATATTTTTTTCTATCCCCTCAGATAGATTTTTGGTTATGTTACTGGCTGATTAAGCCTTGCATATAATTGTTGATTGCGCTTGAGGCCTTTTGCTTCAAAGTCGGAGCTGTTGCCGGCGCTGCGTTTTTCAATCCGTCGGCAAGGGCTTGGCTGAAAGTCTTTTGCTGCGGAGCCGCATTTCTTGCAAAAAAAGCAGCAGGTTCGGCAGTTCCGCCGGAACTTTCAATCACCTTTGAAGTATCCAAGATTTCAATGGTTATTTTCTTATCACCCGTATAGGTCCATTGGTTCTTGCCTGCGTCTTTCCAGTTGTTTTGCCAGCTTGCGGCAGTCATATCGAGCTTGCCGTCCGTAATGGTCACACCAAGCTTTTCAAGAGCGTTCATGCTTTGCATACCTGCCGCGTCAGCACCGCGGATAACGGCTTCAATATGTTGGTAGTTGTCTTGCAGTTCGCCGTTTGCAATGAGGAAGTCGAAACCTTCGCCGCCGTCCACAAGCTTGTCGAAACTGTCGTAAACAATAATATCGTTGCCTGCGCCCGCTGAAATGGTATCTATGGCGCCTTCTTCACCGACGATGTAATCGTCACCGTCAGAACCGATATAATCTTTTCCTTGCGTTGCAGAACCCGTGTTTGTTGCTTCAAGAACTTCGCGCACATTGCTCAAAAGAACGGATCTTCCGCCTGTGAGGCTCAAATAGTATTGACCGTTATAAGAACTTGTGCCGGTAACGCGGCCTGATACTGAAGTATCGATATAAACCATGTCGCCCGCGCTGTTCTTGCCGGTAAGAGCCACGGTATAGGTACCGTCAGGAGCATTGGAACCGTCGGTCTTCTTGCCGTCCCATACGAAATCATGAATACCTGCGGACTGCGCGCCTAAATTTACGGTACGGATGATATTTCCGGAAGCGTCCAGGATATTGATGGAACAGGAAGCCATTTCTTCGCTGCCTGCAAATTGAATGAGAGAAACATCATCGCCGGACTTGCTGATGCCGTAACCGCGGGCAGAAACTTCCTTACCGATGTAATTGGTAATGCTGATTGAAGTCTGCATCGCCGTTTCATTTATCAGATTGGTGATGTTCTCATTGGTTTGCATGGATTGTTCCAATGCGGAGAATTGCGCCAATTGCGCGATAAATTCCTTATCTTCCATAGGGTTCAGCGGATCCTGATATTGGAATTGCGTGACAAGCAACATCAAGAAAGCTTCCTTATCAAGGTCGGACTTACCGGTTTTCTTATTATTCTCACCAGAATTGTTGTATGCGCTGTCCAATGCTGTGTTGCCGCCAACGTTACTCATAATAAAATCTCACTAAGCTATAATATGAAGACCTTGCAAGGAAGTATTTTCCTTTCCGGCCGTTATACTTCCCATATTATGCATATTGTGTGCCAAACTATCTTCACTGGAAGAGTTTTTCCTTGCTAACGCACGTAAGTAATTGAGATTTTGAAGATTTTCCCTAAAAGCCTGTTCGCTGTTGTGTTGCTGCATGCTTTCCCAATTTTGCCCTGTCTGGCTGTCTGAATGGTTGGAAAGCCCCACTTCCACATCGATGTTTTCAACCTTGAAGCCTTGATTTTCAAGCTCTTGGCGGATAGTGTCCAACTGCTGGTTGATAAGGGAGGCGCTTTCCGCCTTGTCCGCTTGGATAACGGCATTAATTTCCCCGTTCTTCATGGTAAGCACAACAGCCATTTGTCCAAGTTCCACAGGATTTAAAGAAACTTCCAAACGCTTCGCGCCGCTCTTCATCATGGTCAGCACGGTATCCTGCACTTGCGTGCGTAAGTTTTCAGCCGTATCGGAAAAATTTGCAGTCTGCACGTTTTCAAAAACCGGACCTGCCTGCACATTTTGTGCACCTGCCATGCCCGCCATTCTTTCCGCGCTGTGCTCTTCATTCCTGCTGCCGGAAAACGTATCGGAATGTTCTTTCTTGTTTTCCTGAGTATTTTTTACCGCTTCAACAGGACTGAAGCGTTCCGCCTGTTCCCTGCTTTGTTCCTTTTCTTCCGTCTTGCCGGCAAAAAACTTATCTTCTGCCTTTGCCGCCGCATCCCGTTCATCACGCACTATATTGGCGATGAGCGAGTTTTCCTGCTTCGCTTCCGCAAGCACATCGGTATCGCTCAGGCTGTCGGCTTGCTTGGTCACAATGCCCGGTTCCGCTTCATTTTGCGGGACAGCTGCCGCATTTTGCTTTACGGAAGAATGTTGCGCAGTCTCCGTATCCTGATTATTTTGAACGGGCTTTTGCGCTTGGGCGGACTTGTTCCGGCTGTCCTTTTCCTCGAGTTTTCTGCCGTTTACCGTACTGCGGTTTAAATCTTCGCCCATGACCTTGGTAATGACCGTATCTTCAATAAGAGTCTTTGAATATAAGACTTCCTTATTTTCCAACATCAAAGCGCGGCGTTCCTCCGCCTCTCTCTTTTGGGCGGATTCATACAAAGGCTTGAGGTTTTGCTCCAAGCTTTTCTTCATTACCGCAAAATCATTGGTCTTTGTTTCCAATAACGCCTGCGCGTCCTTAAATATCGCGTCCACCTGCGTGTTTGATAACGGCTTATTCTTGTCAAACGAAGCAAGGGTTTGCTGCATAGCCTTTTGCATATCTTCCGGAAGCCCCAGCGCCTTGCCGAGAGCTGAAAGTTCTTCCTTGCTCAGGGTTGTGGGATTTTGCTTAATGGAAGCGAGAAAGTTCTTCATACCGGAAAGAGAGTCCTGAAAGCGGATACTGTCGTACAATACTGTCGGCTGATTGGGGTTTGCCCTGCCTGCCAAATTTTGCAGATAAGCGATTTCATTTGTGTCAAGCGCCGCATTTCCGCCCTTTGTGCTTTGCGAAAGAACGGAAAGCAGGTCTTTCAGCGTGGGACCGGTCGGGCTGTTCATAATATCAGCCAAAGCGTTTTGAGCTTCCATGCAAACATTGTCATTTTGAAACGCCTGTGCCAGCTTGGTCAATTCCTCTTGATTGAAACGGGGTTCTTGCGGAGCAAAAAAGGAATAAATTTCCGCTTTCACGGAATAAGGAGAATTTTTTTCCTCATCACCATGAGAGGAATCATCATCCTTATCACGCTTTGCATAACGTTCCCCGCCGCTGTCCGCTTCAGATAACGCGCTGTCTAACTCATTGGAAAAATTAGACATTGAATTGCCTTGAGCCGTATAATCGGTAAAAATCGTTTCAGTATTCACGGTATCGGTTGAAATAGGCATTAATTGCATGGCAAACTCCTTTGCCTGTATAAAAGCAAATACCATGCCACTTTCGTTTCATGTGTCCTTTCCGCAAAAAATCACAAAAGTATTATAAAAAATAAAATTATTCCAACAAGATACAATATTTATCAAATACATAAAAAAAATATATACAAAACCAATCTCTTTCTATAAAATATTTGAGCAATCCGTATCAACTTCATTTTTTTAAGGATTTGATACAAAGTTTCATTTGAGAGGCAGTTATGGACCCATATTATGCAGGGTGGCTTTCCATTGTTCCACCTGTTTTGGCTATTGTGCTCGCCCTTATCACCAAAGAAGTCTTTTCTTCGCTTCTTCTCGGTATTTTAAGCGGCGCACTGATTTATTCCATTGGCGTTGATGCCGATTTCGTAGCTATCCACACTATTGACGTGACGTTCAAAACCATGGCTGAAAGAATCGATTTCAACATCATTCTTTTCTGCAGTCTGCTCGGAGCGTTGGTTTACGTTATTTCTTTGGCGGGCGGCACAAAAGCTTACGGCGTTTGGGCTACAAAACGCATTCGCAGCAGAAAAGCCGCCATGCTCTCCACCGGAGGACTCGGAGCAGCCATTTTCATTGACGATTATTTCAACTGCCTTACCGTGGGTACCGTTATGCGTCCCGTGACGGACAACTATAAAATTTCCCGCGCAAAATTAGCCTATATCATCGACTCCACAGCCGCCCCCATCTGCATTATCGCACCTATTTCAAGCTGGGCAGCCGCAGTTGGCAGCAACCTTAAGGCGACCGGCGCTTTCGACAGCGATTTTGCGGCGTTTGTAGCGACCATTCCTTATAACTTTTACGCTATCTTGGCTCTTGTCATGGTCTTCATGGTCTGCATGGGGAACTTCGATTTCGGTCCCATGTTCAAAGCGGAAAAACAAGCCCGTGAAGAAGGCGTCATCGGCGATACGGATAATCAGAACCATCAGCTCAACGCCTCCAACCGCGGCACTATTTACGACATGCTCATCCCCATTGTCAGCCTGATTGTTTTCGCCACCCTCGCCCTTTTATACAGCGGCGGGTATTTCGGCGACGACCCCGCCTACCATACCCTGGGAGCCGCCTTCGGGAACTGTTCCGCCGCACCTTCCTTGGTTTGGGGCAGTTTCGGAGCTTTGACCGTCGCGTTTTTCCTTTTCGTACCCCGCGGTCTCTTGACACTGCATTCCTTTATGGACGGCGCAACGGAAGGTATCAAAGCCATGCTCCCCGCAAATATGATTTTGGTGCTCGCATGGACTATCAGCGGTGTTTGCCGCAACCTCCTGCAAACCCCAGAGTTTGTAAAAACCCTGTTTGAAGCCGACGGCGGAGCAACTGCCGGCTTCCTGCCCGCATTCATCTTTATCGTGGCAGGCTTCTTAAGCTTCTCAACCGGTACGGCTTGGGGAACCTTCGGTATCTTAATTCCGATAGTCGTTCCCGTGGCGCAGGCTATCAATCCGGAAATCATTACGGTTTGCCTTTCCGCAACCTTGGCAGGTTCCGTTTTCGGCGACCACTGCTCCCCCATTTCCGACACAACCATTCTTTCCAGCGCAGGCGCGGGCTGCAACCATGTGCAGCACGTTTCCACACAGCTGGGTTATGCCATAATCGTTGCCGCATGCAGTTTGGCAGGCTATATCATCGCAGGCTTCACAGATGCGAATATTTGGCTCAGCCTCGGCGGCGCTTTGCTCATGCTGGTCATAACCGTTTCAATCCTGCACATGCGAAGTGCGAAGCTGGCATAAGGGAAATGGTTCCGACTTTTAGGAACAAATACTGAACGGATTTTTCATGCAAAACAACAGAAAGGGGGCATTAAGCTCCCTTTTTTTTGGACATATCCGACTGCCCGCCAAAATTCCGCAATGCCTTCCCCTTTTGCATTTGCCTTCCTTTTTTTCACCCGTTCCGCTTTATTATCAAAAAGAATATGCCGGAAGCACCCTATTGGATGATCTCCGCCGCTCCGCACGGGCAAATGTGTGTAAAAAAGAAACAATACGGAGTCCAATGTAACATTTTGTCCCATAATTTTATTCTCCAATTCCATACATAAAAATTGAATATCCAATAATTGCAATATGTTTTTAACTTTGGTATGCACTTTGCTATATTACAGACATACAAAGAAAAATCTCAGGAGCAAACAATGAAAAAAAATATGATTTTCGCTTCACTGGCACTTACCGCCGCAGTACTTGCCGGCATGAACCATGCATACGCTTATGACTACGGCAACTCCCATAGTGGCATAAACCATGAATACGAAGACAACGGAAATACGTACCACCACGGTTTCGGACACGGGCACAGAGAACACGGCGATTGTTATTACGGCAATGCGCAATGACAAATTACGTTCACCGTCCAAATACCGGTGATACCTATAACCAAACTCTACTGACAACGAAAAAACAATGAGGAATTATTTATGAAAAAAAGCATGATTTTCGGAACACTGGCAATTATGGCGATGACAGCGGCAGGCGCAGGCATAGCCGGCGCCCATAACCCTTATCATGACGGATACCGCAGCGGATACCACCGCAATTATGAATACGGACACGGCAATTACGGCTGCGACGGTTACAGGACCCCCCATATGTTCCGCGGCAGAAACAACGCCTATTACAATGACAATTATCAGGAAAACACACTCACAAAAGAACAAATCAGCCAATTGGACGAAATGCGTGAAAAGCACTTCAAAACCATGCAGCCTCTTTTTGAGGAACTTCGTCTAAAAAATATGGAACTTGACGTATTCCGCAGCAATCCCAATGTAAAACCGGACCAGCTGGACAAACTTGTCAGAGAAATCATTGCGCTTGAAAACAAAGTTGATTCCGAAAGACAAAATTTCAGAAGCCAAATAGGAGAAAAATTCGGCATTGAATATTCCCGCGGCATGGGCAGACCGATGTACAGAATGTACGATAACGGCAATTAATCGGAAACTTACCTGCATAACAAAAAAATCGGGGAAATTCTCCGATTTTTTTTATTTTCTCCGCAGTTCCCAAACATTCACGCCGGCAGGCAAAATATGTTCGGAAATTTTCGGACTTATCTCCGCATACACTTTTTCTACGGAAAAAGAAAAATTATTCGCTTCCGTTAAAAAATGCTGATAAATACTTCTGCCCGGTTCCGCTATCCAGAATAAGCCCTCATCGGTTAACGCATAATCGAGAAACGTCAGAATTTCCGGCATGGATTTTTTTTCATACGCAATATCAGCCGCCCAAATAAAGGAAAACGCTTTTTGCTCAACGCACGGATTTCGCCAATCAAGTTTCAGCGTGCAGAGTGAAGCCGAGTTTGCTTCTTCAAATTTCCGAATATCGTCACAAAAAGGCACTGTGTTTTTCAAGGCGTTGAAACGGGCTAAGTTTAAGGCGTTTTCTTCATAATCGCAGGCTAAGACTTTAGCCCCGCAGTGCACGCCGCAAAGAGCGGTGAACCCTAAACCGCACCCCAAATCCATGCAGGACAGCCCTTTTAAAATATCCCTGTTCCGCCAAAGCCACGAGGCAAGCCCGAAACTGGAACCCCATAATTCCGCCCAATAGGGCAAACGTTCATCATCATAAAACGCCTGCAAGGCTTCCCGATCATTATCCATATTCTCCCACAGGGTTTCCATGTCCGCGCGGTAAATATGCCACTGCCTGCCTATATGCGAAAAATGCACGCTGTCTTCTTCTTTGTAACACATCATTTCTTATCCCCAGCCTTGGTTAAATTTTCCGGAACCGTATCAGCCAAAGGATGGGCGTTATCATAACTTTTCATAAGCGCGTCCATATCCAAATGGGTGTAGCGCTGTGTCGTAGCGATTTTGCTATGCCCCAAAAGCTCTTGCACGGAACGCAAATCCGCTCCGCCTTCAAGCAGATGCGTGGCAAACGAATGCCTCAAATCATGAACGGAAACATGCGTCGCAATACCCGCTTTTTTACGGTAATATTCAATAATTCTGTTGGCTTCCCTGCGGTTAAGGCGCTTTCCCCTCTTGCCTATGAAAAAGGCTTTTTCCGTATGCTCCGAAGCAAGAGCAGTTCTTTTTTCAAGCCAGACCCGCAAGGCTTGGCGGCACGTGTCTGAAAGGGGCACAAAACGCTCCTTGCCGCCCTTTCCAAAAACTTTTATTTCTTTGCTCCCCTGCTTATAGTCCTGCACGTTCAAGGCAAGCGCTTCCGAAATACGCAAACCGGAACCATAGAGCAATTCCATCAAGGCATTGTCCCGATAAAAAAATTCATCTTCAAAATCCGTTTTTTCTTCATCAAGCATGCTGACCACCTGATCGACGTTAAGCATGGCGGGATGATGAATTTCCTGCTTAGGGTTCCGCACGCCGAGCATGGGGTTTTTCTGAACGTATTTTTTTTGCAGCATGAAACGGTAAAATGACCGCAAACAGGAAAGTTTTCTCGCCATGGAACTTTTATGTATTTTCTGCTTGTATAAAAAAACAAGAAATTCCTGAATATCTTTCTTGTGCACATTTTCCAGCTGCGCAAGGCTTTTCCCCTTTTCCCGCAAAAAAATTTCAAATTCCCGCAAATCAATGCGGTACGCGCTGACAGTCGCCGAAGAACAGTTTTTCTGAAATTCCAAATGGGCGAGGAAAAGAACAACATTTTTGCAAGCTTCAAAAGGTTCTTTATTCATCATAAACCCTATACCTCGCCCCTGCTTCTTTGATTATTGCGCCTTCAACTTCCAATAGCAAAAGTTCGGATGAGAGCGCCGCCATATCCGTTTCCGCTTGTCCAGACTGCAAAAACCGCATGATTTCGTCAGCGGATAACGCCCCGTTTTTCGCCAATATCCGCACAATGGGATTATCGCTTTGAAGTATCCGCCTTTTTTCTTTCTTTTTGGGCGCGGGTATTGCGAGGGTTGCGGGAGTCGCGGGAGTCGCAGAAGAAGCGCTCTTTTTCTTGGAACCGAGCTTTTTTGCAGGATTTTCTTTCATCAAAATATGCCGCGCCATTTCCCCGAAATCAAGGGACATGGGCATGAGTTCCTCGTCGGCTTTAGGACGGGCAAGCAATAAACGGGCCTTATTTTTTTTCTTGTCTGACGGTACGGGATAAATATGCGTTTCCTGCCGCGCATTATTCGTACCGCTCCGCTCCTGAGGCAAATCTTCGTTTTTTATTTGGGCGCTTTTTACAGAATTTTCTTCGCCTGTACCGTTTTTTGCGGAATGTTCCGCAGCCAAGCTTTTTTCTGCGCCGCGTTCCAAGCTGTTTTCATTTCGTATCGGCAACGCTGTATTATCGCTGATATTTCGTTTTTCGGCACTGTTTTTTCCCGAAGAGTTTTTTAACAGATTTTCATACTGCAAGGACAAATAAGGCACTAAATCCGCAACAATGGCATAACTGTCATCAACAAGCAAAGCACCCTCTTCAAGCAGTTTTTGTCCGCCGAGGCTGTGTTTTTCCGTCAAGGGACGGCAAACATAAACATTCTTATTTTGCTCCAAAGCAAGACGGGCTGTTATCAAACTGCCGCTTTTCAAAGCCGCCTCAACAATGAGGACGCCCTCCGAAATACCGGTGATAAGCCTGTTTCTGACAGGAAAATTTCGTGCACTCGCCTGCGCAAAAGGTGGAAACTCACTGATTAAAAGCCCGTGTTCGGCTATGCTGTGATATAATTCCTCATGCTTTTGCGGATAGACAACATCAATGCCGGTGCCTAGAACCGCAATGGTTTTTCCCTGCGCTTCCAAAGCCCCTTTATGGGCTGACCGGTCAATGCCGAGAGCCATTCCGGAAACAATGACAATGCCTAGACCGGACAATTCCCTTGCTATTTCCTCTGCTTTTGCTTCGCTTTGCCAAGAAGCTTTTCTTGAGCCGACAACGGCGAGGGCGGGCGAAGAAAGCAAAGCACTGTCGCCTCTTGCGTAAAAAAAAGGCGGCGCATCGATAATCTGTTTTAATGCAAGCGGATAACGGTAATCCGTCCACAAAACAATTTCGCAATCAATCTTGCGGGCGTCCTGCCATTCCTGCAAAGCTTTTCCGCGCCATGTGCCGTTCTTAAGACACGTGCGGGCAGCTGATGGAATTTTTTGGGCGAACGTATCGATATTGGCAAGAGCCTGTTTTGAAGACAAACATTCATACGCCTGATAGGCAGACCCGTAATGCCGCAGCAGCTTTGCCGATAAACGGGGACTCATTCCCCCGCAATAGCGCAAAGCAAGGCTAGCCCAAAATTCCTTTTTGGCTTGCCCGGTCAGCCTATCAAGAGCGTTCATGCCTTATTGCGCACCCATGGCTCTTGCTTTTTGCGCCGCGCCGGACTGCGGCCAATCCTCGATAAGCACGAGATAATGCAGGCTCGCATTTTCCTTATCCCCGAGGCGTGCGTAGCTCATCGCTGTTTTCAATAAGGAATCCGCTGTCTTAGGGTGCTTCGGATACCTTGTCTGCACTTCTTTGAAAGAGAAAATCGCCTGCGGATAAATAGCCCTTGCATACAAGGTTTCTCCTTTCCAATACAAGGCATTCGGCGCAAGCACATCTTGCGGATATTTAGCTAAAAACTCGTCAAAAACTTTTTCAGAAGCGGCATATTGCTTCTTCTGATACAAATTGTAAGCCTTATCGTATAATTGCCTGCTTGTCTGCGGCTGATCAGTTGTTTGAGCCGCCGTAGGAGGCTGATTCGCTTCAGCTTGAACCGTCGGTGCGGTTTGGTTTTGTACAGGCTGTGCCTGCTGCGCTTGAACCGCTTGTCCTGTTCCAGATTGCGTTCCCTGTTGCGCCTGAGCTGTTTGCCCAATCGTTTCAACCGTTTTTTCGGAAGCTTGCGCTGAAGTTTCCGCTTTCAGCTCTTTGCCTGCAGGATTTTGCCCGGCATTTGCCTTTTGTTCCGGCTGAGTTGCTGTCTGAACCGCTGTTTCCTGCGGTTTGCCGGAAGCCGCAATTTGTTTTCCGGTTTCAGCCGCTTGTTCCTGCTTTGGCGCTTCCACGATATTTTCTGTCACTTGCAGCTGATTTTTTTCTTCCGCCTTTGTTAAAGGCTGGTTTGCCAAATCCTGACTTGTCAAATCCTGACCTGTCAGCGCTCCGACATTTTTTACCGCAGAAGCCTCTTGTTCGGGCAATGGCTGCGGCTCTTCATTCTTTATTACCGCATGGGGCGAAGGCAAACTATCCACTGTGATATTTTTTTGCGGAACAGGCACGCCGCGGACTTTCGCGTCTTTTTCCAATTCGGAAATGCGCAGTTCGTTATCAACCATGATATCATAGGTTTTATTGTTGTAAACAAGCAGTGCGTCAACTTTTTCCTCTATACTTTCAAGGCGTTGGTTCTGCTGCGTATTGACAGAAGAACATGCGCTCAGCAACAGGACAGGCATAATATACAAAAATTTTTTCATATTCCCACACTCACACCAATAGCAATTTTTCTTATAAAATACCGTACAAGACCAACGCTGTCAAATAAAGAAATACCTTTTGGCTCCTTACTTGCTTTCAAGGTTACCGCCAAAAGCCCTAAACGTGAAGAATTGCTGAAAGCCCCCGCCCGTGCGGACCAATAACAAAAAAAGCCCTACAAAGTAGGGCGAATTTTGGAATACTCGTAATTAAACAATATGATTTGCATGAAGCGCGCAAAGCGGACGCTTATCAAACATATACATCAAACGTTTAATTATGCGTTGACATTTCTTGGGCTGGGTTTGCGAACAGCACCGGAACGGATGCAACGGGTGCAGCAAACGATTGTACGGACAGAGCCGTCGTCAAATTGATGGCGAACTGTTTGCAAATTTGGATTGAAACGACGTTTTGTTTTGATATTTGAGTGACTTACTAAATTACCAACTTGTGCTTTTTTACCACAAACTTCACATTGCTTAGCCATGATATTCCTCCAAAATTTTATACCATATGGTATTCTCGTATTTTTTGCCAATGGCGGATTATTTCCTCTATACCGTAAGGACTGTTAACTTTATACACTTATTTTATTAATTGCAAGCGATATTTAATGTTTTTCAAAAATTTAATTAACGAGCCAAAGGATAAAACTGCCTGAACACAACTTCGCCGTCAACAACAATTTCAAGAACAAGCTGCGCTTTTTGCCCTATCTGTATGCCTGCAAGCGAAGCTGTACTGCTTACATTCTTAAGATTTTTGATTCTGAAAGAATTATCCGTCGCTTTGGGTAATTCCTGCTGAACCATTTTTCCGTTCATTTGGCTGCTTACATAATATTTTTGCACGCCTTGCAAAAAGGCTTTCCTGCCTAAATTTTTCAACCGATATGATATGTTGACGTTTTGAGCGGCAACCCTCGCCTTCAATGCTTCAATCTCAACATATCCCAAATCGATTTTTTGCAGGGAAGGCTTTTCTTCCGTTTCAGCGGCGTTTTCTTCCCCTGCGGCTGTGATTTCTTCGGTCTCTTTTTTTGTATCCTCCTTAACGGATTGTACTTCTTCTTTTATTCCTTCGGCTTCCTTCATTGTTTTTTCTTGTGAATTTATTTCAGCCGTAAGTTTTTGTTCCGCATTTTCTCCGGTTTTTTCCCCCGCGCTCTCTTTTTCATCATCTTTTTCGATAATGTCGAAACTCATGGGTGAACCGGCTATGCTGTTCGCAAAATCGCTCATAAGAATATTCTTGTCGCCGTCTATGACCGGCAGAGCGTCAATATCCACAGTATCGGTGGGAACAAGAAGTCCGAGCATGTTGGGTGAATATTTTTGTAAAAAACGTTCCAAATTCGCTAAGCGCGCAACCGTTTGCTTATGCTGTTCGATAGTATGTTTAAACGCGGCGGTTTCTTCAAGAAGGGAGACATATTTATTAAACGTTGACAAACCGAACCAAACACTCACCACAAATAAAATCGGCACAATAATAAGCGAAGAAACAATAATTCTGAACGTTGCGGGAGAAAACCGGAAAGAATACGATTTTCCTCTGTCACGCATGATAATAATATTAAAATCACTCATAAACGCCTCATAAAGGAATGTTCCCCCAAACAAGCCTTTTTAATACAATCTGTTTTCCAACTCTAACCTATTCATTTTTTTTTTTTTTTTGCGAGCATACCGCAGACACCTACAAACGCCGCCAGATTTCCTTATGTATCACCCAGCCGTCTCCTTTCGGATGCAGCGTCAATATTTTCATTCCTTTGTCCTTATACCCGGAAGAGTCTTCATAATCCTGCCGCATGGAAACTTTCAGCCCGTCTTTTTCCATAGCCATGTTCAAATCGGAAAAAACAACTTTTTTCGGTTTTTTCACGCTCCAAATCTCATTCTTTTGCCCGACGATTTCGTTTAAGCCTCTCCGGTTGTCCTGTACGGAATGCTGCCCGTAAAAAGAGGCATATTTTTCAATATCGGCGCGCTCCCATGCCAAGCGCCATTCTTCGATAAATTTCGGAGCTTCATTTTTAATTTTATCGTTCAGCATGTTTTCCAAGCCGACAGCTTTCGGCAGCCATTCCATCGCGGCGATCTTATATTCGCCCGTTTCACCGTCTTTCAGCCAATAAAGACGGCGTATTCCCTCGGTTTTATGGTTTGGCGCGACATACCATTGTTTAAACCATGAAACGTAATAGTCAGGTCCCTGCAAAACTTCCACTTCGCCGGCGGCGATGTAAATCCATGACAACGTTTCAAAAAGCCCCTGTTTCTGCGCTTTGAATTTTTCAAAGCTGCCGGAAGTCTTAGAATAGTTTTCCTTATCGTAAAACGTAAAAAAATCCGCCGAACGTTCCGCCCATGCATTGTTCCAATCAAGAGTCGCTTGGCGGATATACAATTCACCGTCGGAAACTTCCACGGGCTCCGCAACATAAGGAGCACTTATGGCTTTTTCACCGTCTTGCCCTGCTTCGGCTGTATCAAAACGGGCTTGTTCATCTTTCCCGGCATGGAACGTTTCTTCTGTTTTATATGCCGGTACTGTCGGAGATGTTGCCGCCGAAACTGCCGCCGAGCCTGTTGGAGAAACGTTTCCCGCTTGCCCGTTTTGCCCGTTCATTTCAGCATATTCAGCAGGTTCGAGAGGTTCGTCCGTTTCAACCGCTTTATTTTTTTCTGACGCATTACCGATATGTTCTTTTTCCTGCGGAAGAAAAAATTCGGAAAAAAGGCTTTTTTCCTCTTTTACTTCCAAGGCGCCTTTTTCAAGATTGTCAGTCTGCGAAACAATGTCGGCCTCCGCTTCGGTAAGAGCGGAAGCGGAGCTTTTCACGAAAGTTTCTCCGGAGAGTTTTTTCACGTTTTTTTTCTTTGCAAGCATTTTCTCTTTATGGAAACCGCTGTGAATGCCTTGGGCGATAACCACGGGGGTTCCGGACTGCAAATACTTGCCGAGAAATTCGATATCCGCCAAATCAATGGCGACACAGCCCTGCGTCACTTGCCCTTCAATGGGATTGCCCTTGCTGTGTATCCAAATTCCGCCGCCTGTCTTGCCGCGGAGTTTGTCGATGGGATTGGGGTAGTTCAAAACATAAGCATGATTGCCGTACATTTCAAAATCAAGGGGAACTTGAATTTTGCCGCGCACGAAGTATACGCCCTCCGGTGTTTTCAAATCTCCCTCGACTTGCTTATCGCCCTCTTTTTCCCCATGTATACTGGGATAATGCAGGCGGATAATTTCTCCGCCTTTTTTTTCCAAATAAAAAAATTCGTCTTCACCCTTGTCCACAAGAATCAGACTTTCATCCAAAGCCGTTTCCGGTAAGCGGGCTTCCCATGCCGCAGCAGGATTGCAGGCGGAAAAAACAAACACCAAGAAAAAAACAAGCAGTCTGCAAAACATCATACGTCCAATATCAGCTTCCGGCTAACGCCAATAATTCACTGCGGCGGAAAAGGGAATGAAGCTCATACCCTGCCGCTTTTATCGCTTCGTTTCCGCCCTCTTCACGGTCAAGCACAGTGCAAAGCATGCCGATTTCAAAGCCTGCCTCTTTAACCCGTTCGCAGGCTGTCAAAAGAGAACCGCCTGTCGTGACGACATCTTCCAGCATGGCGACCGGTTTTCCCGTTTGCAAATTGGAAAGCCCCTCCAAATATTGGTTTGTACCATGCCCTTTCGGATTTTTCCGCACAATGAACGCGGGAAGCGGCCTGCCGAGCTGATAAGAGATCACGCTCGTTGCGGTCACAAGGGGATCCGCCCCCAATGTGAGCCCTCCGACAGCGGTAACAGACGGATTATCTTTTAATAAATGATTGAAAAGGTGTCCGATTAAAAATGCTCCTTCAGGGTGCAAAGCGGTTTGTTTTCCGTCAAAATAAAAATCGCTTTTCCTGCCGGAAGTGAGCGTAAACTCACCTTCCCTGTAAGAACGTTCATAGAGCAGCTTTGCAAGACGTACCCGCATTTCTTGGATATTGATGTTTTGGATGTCGAAATTTTGCATATTCCACCTATTCGAAAACCCTGTCTAAAATCATTTGTTCATAACGGGTATAATAACTCAAATCAAAAACAGTATCTAAAACTTCAGCGGATAAGACCTTTGAAATCTTTTCACTGCGGCGCACGATATCGGGAAACATTTCTTCGCTTTCCCAGCTTTGCATGGCGCATTCCTGCACCATCACATAGGATTCCTGACGGGGCATGCCGTGGTCGACCAAAGCGGTAAGCACGCGCTGGGAGAAAAACAATCCGTAACTTCCCCATAAATTTCTCTCCACATTACGGGGAATAACACGCAAGCCGTCAAGAAGATTTGTCAGACGGTGCAAAACATAATCCATCAAGATTGTGGAGTCCGGCATAATCACCCGTTCAACAGAAGAATGGCTGATATCCCTTTCATGCCATAACGCTTGGTTTTCCATGCTTGCCAAAGCATTGGTGCGGATAAGGCGGGAAAGCCCGCACATATTTTCAGCGGAAATGGGATTTTTCTTATGAGGCATTGCGGAAGACCCTTTTTGCCCTTTGCCGAAGCCTTCTTCCACTTCATGAACTTCCGTCCTTTGCAAATGGCGAAGCTCGGTGCAAATCCTTTCAATACCGCCGGCAGCGAGTGCCAATGCCGTAAAATAATTCGCATATCTGTCACGCTGTACGATTTGGGAAGAAATACTGTCAGGACGAAGTCCCAAAATTTCACAGGCGCGTTCTTCAATATCGGGGGATAAAACCGTATATGTTCCGACAGCTCCGGAAAGTTTTCCCACACGCACATCTTCCAAAGCCTGCCCGAAACGTTCCTTATGACGTTTAAATTCCGCATAAAACCCTGCGAATTTTAAAGAATAGGTGGTAGGTTCGGCATGAATACCATGCGTTCTGCCCATGCAAATCAATCCGCGGTATTTTTCGACGCAATTTTTCAAGGTATTCAGCAGCTTGTCATAACCTGCCAAAATCATTTCTCCGGCTTCGACAAGCAAAAGCGCGTTTGCCGTGTCCACAATGTCGGAAGACGTGCAGCCCAAATGAATGAAACGGGATGCGGGACCGACTTTTTCTTCCAAGGAAGAGATGAACGCTATCACATCATGCCTTGTCACTTCTTCAATTTCAGCAATGCGTTCAGCATCGACAGCCACTCTTTCCCGGATTTCTTTCATGCTTTGAGGGTCGATACGCCCTTTTTCAAACCATGCCTCGCAAACGGCAAGTTCCACTTTGAGCCACGCCTCATAACGATTTTCCAAAGACCATAAATCAGCCATGTCAGCCCGGCAATATCTCTCAATCATACACGTATCCTACATTTATTTATGTGTTAACTTCTTTTCGGGAAATTTAAACTCACAGTTTCATTTAAATGCAAAAGCACACCTCAAAAGCCCTTCGTCATTCTTTGTGAGGCGGTTTAAAGAAAAAGGTTTTGCCCAAAAAGAGCAAACCCCTTTCATACAAACATACTATTTTTTCGCAGCTTTTTTTGCTTCGCGAATGCGTTCTTTCAAACGTGCGATACGGCGATGACGGCGGCGATCCAGTTCTTTTCTGCGTTCCACTTTTTTATGAGCCATTCTAAACCTCCATAGATATCATAGCTGATTTGGTGCTATGCTTTAACAATTTTATTATCATAGCGTTATTTTCATATTAAGTAAAGCAATAAATCCGCTGACTTAAATCTTTTCATTTCTAATGCATCCTGCCGCCCCCGGCAAACTGGTTGGCGATAAAAGTCGCATAAGCGTCCGTCATGCCGGTAATGAAATCAATGACAATCAAATATGCCTGATAGGCTGTATACTTTTTCTTTAAAATATGATTGCCCATGAGGCTGATAGCCCTTGTTTCACGATAGGACAAATCCTTGCCGCCGACAAAATTGTGCACGGCGGGAACAAGCACGTCCAGCAGCTGCTTGTACACGCTGTATGAGCCGATTTCCAAACTTGTTTTTTGCGGATGCTTTAAAATAATCTCATTGAAACATGTTTTTGCGTTTTTCATGTATTCCCGCACAGGTTCGCTGGCGTAATCCATATACGGATTAAGAAATTCACCCTGCATGAGAGCCGCATACCGTTCTTTGCCAACTCTGAAAATGTCCTCCACCAAAACTTTGATGACAAGAGAACGCAAATAACTCATTCTCGCCCTGTCCGAATGCATGGACCGAAGCCTTTCCTTGTCGATATTCAGCAAGTCCCAGACAGGAGTAAGCACTTCGCATATTTCCTCATAACGCAAAATGCCGAGTTCCCGGGCATCTTCCATATCGATGATACGGTAACAAATGTCGTCGGCGGCTTCCATGAGATATGATAACGGATGACGCAGGAAAACATGTCCTTCTTTCAACAAGCCAAGTTCCGTGAAAATCTCCGCGAACAAATCCGCTTCGCTTTGATAATAATTGAATTTTTTAGACTTTTTTTCCTTTGCTTCATAAGAAGAACAAGGATATTTCACAACGCTTGCGACAGTGGGATAACTTAAACGGAACCCGCCTTGCTCCCGTTCGTTCTCCACAGCGTTGATAACACGGAACCCCTGCGCATTGCCGTCAAAACACTGAAAATCCAAAAGCTCGCCATGCGTCAAGCAGCTCACATATTTTTCGTTTTGCACAGCGCAAAACCAGTCTTGAACGGCATATTCCCCGGCGTGCCCGAAAGGCGGATTGCCGATATCATGGGCAAGACAGGCGGACTGCACAATTTCGCCTATATGGTAAGGCTCCGTAAAACACGGCAAATCGCCCCGTTCCGCTAAAAAATATCCGTACTGCGTGCCAAGCCCGCGCCCAACGGAAGCAACCTCCAAGGAATGGGCGAGCCGCGTATGCACATGGTCGTTCGTCGTCAAAGGGTGGACCTGCGTTTTTCCCGCCAAACGCCGAAAAGAATCGGAAAAAATAATTCTGTCGTGGTCAACGATGAAAGGACTTCTCGCCTTATTTATTTCTTGGACGCAATTCTTGCCGTATCGTTTCGGCGATAATAATTTTTCCCATATATTTTGATATGTTCTCATAAAATTCCTTTGTTCCTGCATGCAATAGCGCTTGCATTCTCCTGTCTTTCACCGTAAAAATATCTTAACTTTCAACTATATGCAACGATAAAGGAGAACCCTATGCCAACAGTCATTTCTCTTTACAAAGGCGGATTGCGCTGCGCGAGCACCCATTTGCAAAGCAATGCGGAACTTGTCACGGACGCTCCGACGGATAACCAGGGAAAAGGGTCAAGCTTTTCACCTACCGATTTGGTTGCCACGGCTCTCGGCACATGCATCATGACCATTATGGGCGCATATGCAAACAAAAACAACCTCGATTTTGAAGGTATGAAAATGGAAATCACCAAAACCATGCAAAGCGAGCCGCGCCGCATTAAAAAAATCGACATTCTCATCACCATGCCTGAAATCGAATTATCCGCCCTTCAAAAAGCTGATTTGGAAACCATCACCCGTTCCTGTCCCGTTTGCCTCAGCTTAAATCCCGAAATAGAAAAAAATATTTCTTTTGTTTGGTAAATTTTACCGACGACATCAGGTAAATTTGCCTCAAAAGATACATAAATTGTACAAGATAAGGAGGTTAAAATTAATGTACAATTTTTTTAGTTCCTCAAAAGGAATTATTCTTACAGGCTTATTTATCGGAATTGGCGCTTTTTTGCTCCAATTTTTAGGCAATCCGGCAAACATGGGCATTTGCGTTGTTTGCTTCACCCGTGACACCACCGGCGGAATCGGTTTGCACAGAGCGGAAATCGTGCAGTATATCCGTCCGGAAATCATTGGCTTTGTTCTCGGTTCTTTTGCAGCCGCTCTCGCCGCAAAAGAATTTCAACCCCAAAGCGGTTCTTCTCCGGTCATCCGCTTTGTGCTTGGAATAATCACAGGAACAAGCGCCTTGGTTTTTCTTGGCTGTCCTTGGCGCATGGTCCTGCGTATCGCAGGCGGTGATTTAAACGCGGTGGTCGGATTATTCGGCTTCGCTTTTGGAATTTTTATCGGCACACGCTTTTTCAAACACGGTTATACCTTGGGAAAAAGCATGCCTATTTCCAAAAAAGCGGGCTATGTCTTCCCCCTGCTTATGCTCGGTTTGCTCCTTTTATTAATCTTCAGCCCCGAGAAAGACGGTTCCGTTTACAACGGACTGATTTACTACTCCCAAAAAGGTCCGGGTTCAATGCACGCACCGCTCTTGATTTCTCTCGGTATTGCTTTTATTGTGGGCATTATCGCCCAAAGAAGCCGTTTTTGCACAATGGGAGCGTTCAGGGATATTTTCCTTTTTAAGGAAACACACCTTTTTTCCGGTCTTTTCGCTCTTTTCCTCGCAGTTTTCATTTTGAACATCATTGCGGGAAAATTCAGCCTTGGCTTTGAAAACCAACCCATTGCGCATACCGACCATGTTTGGAACTTCCTCAGCATGCTTACTGTCGGTTTTGCCGCCGCGCTCGCAGGCGGCTGCCCCGGTCGCCAATTCTTCTCCAGCGGAGAAGGAAACAACGACTCCGCAACCTATATCATAGGTTTGTTCGTCGGCACCGCTTTCGCCCATAATTTCGGCATAGCCAGTTCCGCGGCGCAAATCGGACCGCACAGCATTTTCGCCGTTCTTTTCGGACTGTTTATTTGCTTTGCGATAGCATTTACCCACATTAAGAAGAATTAGGAAGACCCTATGGAAAAAACAAGAGAAAACACCATTGACACATGCGGGCTTTCCTGTCCGCAGCCTGCCTTGGAAGTGCTTAATTTCATCCAACAAAACGGTGCCGATACATTCAGCGTCCTTACGGACAGCGTCACAAGCCGTGAAAATATTATCCGCACCGCTCAAAAACATCATTACAGGTTAGAAAATGAAGAAAAAGAACTTATGATTACGGTTTTGCATTTTAGTAGAAATGCCTAATCCCCCCTTAACGCTCTTGGCTTGCTTATAAAAACAAAATAAGGCATACTTCTGTCAGTTTTTATAAGCGAGCTTTTTTTATGAAAATTCCTTTGCATACCAATACCGCCGTTGTTTTCCGCCTGAGCGCCATGGGCGATGTCGCCCTCATGTCCGGAGTTTTATCCTATTGGAACTCCCTCTACCGCACGAAATTCATTGTCATCACCCGTGAGGAATTCGCCCCTTTGTTTGAGAACCACCCTGCCATCGCAGGCATCGAAGCCCTTTCAAAAGAAAGTTTGGAATACAAAACATATTCCCAAACCTGCAAAAAACTTGCTGAAAAATACGCAGATTTTCCTTTATTCGACCTGCACGCCTCAACCCGCTCCCGCCTGCTTGCCCACCAGTGGAAAACAAGCGTTTACCGCTACAATAAAATGCCCGTATTGCGCCGTCTTTTTCTTTGGTCTAAAGGCAAAATCGGCAAAAATGCCCTGCTTGAGAAAGATGTCCGCCAACGCTATGCAAGCCTCTTATGCGAAGACCCCGTTGCGCCCCGTTTGCTCAAACCCAAAATTTACCTTGATGAAGACGAACGAACGGATGCCCGAAATCTGCTTGCTGAACTTTTTCCGAACAATACGAAAAAAATTGTCGCCATCCACCCTTTCGCCACCCATAAAGCCAAAACCCTCCCCCTTGGCCACTGGCAAAAAATCAGCGCCGTTCTTAGCGGTGAATATCAAATCCTCTTTGTGGGCAAAGGCGATTTACCCGAAAACATGTACGGAAAAAATCTTATCAACAAAACAAATTTGCGTGAACTTTGCGCGGTTCTCAGCCGATGTTCCCTGCTCATTACGGGCGATTCGGGTCCTATGCATCTGGCAGATGCCGTCGATACGCCTCTGCTCGCCCTTTTCGGGCCGACAACAAAGGAATGGGGATTTTTTCCCGTGGGTGAAAATGCGCATATCCTGCAAAAAGAAATGCCCTGCCGTCCCTGCTCCCTGCACGGCAAGCAAAAATGCAGACAAAAAGAATCCTGTTTGGAAAAAATCAGCACAGAAGAAATTATCGCCCATGCAAAAAAAATTCTCAGCTGAACTCATTTGCGCAGCCGATATTTTTCTTTGTGTTTTCATTGCAAAAAGCAAAAAAATCATATACTGTCATTCCATTGTTCCAAAGGATATACAATGAAAAAAATTTTTAACATATATTCTCTTTTTATTGCGGCATGCTTGATACTTTCCGTATGCGTGCACCCGCTTGCTTATGCAGTCACGTTCGACATACCCCAAAAAGTAAGCCAAGGCAGGGGTTTTCTTATAACAATACAAGATAATTCCGCATTTTCAGGGAAAATTCTCTGGCAAAAAAAAGAAATTCCTTTTCGGGCTGAAAAAAACGCCGAAAGTTTTGCAGTCCGGATCTTATTGGGCATGCCCATTGACGCGGCGGCTCCCCAAACCTTGACGCTTTTTATCAATGATGAGCAATTCACTCAAAAAATCACGCCCCTTGCGGTGAATTGGGTTACCCACAAGCTCACCGTCGCCCCGAAATATGTCGAACCTCCTAAGGAAGTTCTTGATAAAATACAAAAAGACCGCGCCGCCACAAAAAAAATTCTTGCAACCGTGAGCAATGTGCAAAACTGGAAACTTCCTTTCACCCGTCCCGTCAAAGGCACTATCAGCGGTTCTTTTGCCGCAAGACGGATTTTTAACAATGTTCCGCGTTCCCCCCATTTAGGCACGGACATGCGGGGAGCCGTCGGCACGCCGATTTTGGCTATGGCTGACGGCACAGTCCTTTTTGCGGAAGAACAGTATTATTCCGGTAATGCCGTTTGGATAGACCACGGACAAGGGGTGCTTTCCATGTACGGGCATTTATCGAAATTTTCCGTAAAAAAAGGGGATATGGTCAAACAAGGACAAAAAATCGGAGAAGTGGGGGCAACAGGCAGGGTTACCGGTCCGCATTTGCATTTAAGCCTTTATATTCAAGGTGTTGCTGTTGACGCCGTTCCTTTTTTCCGCACCAATCCTTTGGAAATAATCGGCGGACCGACCAAGGAAGAACCGCGGCCGCAGCCTAAAAAAAATAAGACAAAACAGGCAAAATAGAGGCAAGCATGGCAAAAGAACTTTCCTTTGAAGACAAAATGAATAAATTGCAGGAAATTGTCGATCTTCTTGAACAAGGTAAAATCACACTTGCGGAAAGCGTCAAACTCTATAAAGAGGGGCTTGAGCTCACGCAAAAATGCAAGGAAGAACTTGAAAAAGCGAAGCATGAAGTGAAAATTTTACAAAATGACACGCTTGAAGATTTTGAATCCAATATCGACCATTCCTATTCCGCCGATGAAAACATCCTTTAAACGAGAACATTATGCGAACCCTACAAAGCCTTTTTCTTGAAAATTTTGCCATTCCAAAGGAATATGACATACTCTTCGAACAGGTTTACCAAAAAAATCAACTTGATAAAAAAGAAGAACTCGACACGCTCCATAAAAAAATTATGAAGCAGCGCCTGCAGGCTGTGGAAAAACAGCTTGAAACCATGCTTTTGGATACGGAAATTCCGCCCCGGCTGTCCGAAGCCATGCGGTACAGTTTGCTGGCGGGGGGCAAACGCCTGCGCCCGATTTTGTGTCTTTCCATGGCGAAGCTTTGCGCCCATGCCTGCGATAAGGAAAACGCGTGGCTTTCGGCTGTTCCCTTCGCCGTTTCCCTTGAAATGATCCATACCTATTCCCTTATCCATGATGATTTGCCTGCCATGGACAACGACGATCTAAGGCGCGGAAAACCGACCTGCCATAAAGCTTTTGACGAAGCCACCGCCATTTTGGCAGGGGACGGATTGCTTACCGACGCGTTTTACCATATGGCGGACTGCGATCTGCCCGCCCGAAACATACTCGAAAGTTTGCAAATCATAGCCAAAGCCGTGGGTTCCCAAGGCATGGTAGGCGGACAAATGCTTGATATGGAAGCCGAACAGCGCAAACTGAACCTTAAAGAATTATGCGTATTGAACGCAAAAAAAACAGGGGCATTAATTCAATGCGCCTGCCTTTCCGGGGCAAACCTCATGGGAATTTGCCCGTCTGCGCAAAACCATATAGGACAATACGGAACAGCGATAGGCATAGCCTTTCAAATTATTGATGACGTCCTTGACATTATCGGTGATTCCGCCCTGCTTGGAAAAAATACGGGCAGTGACGAAGCCAATCAAAAATCAACATGGCCATCACTCATGGGCATAGAAAAAAGCAAGAAAAAAGCCGTTGAATACTGCGAACAGGCGGTGCGTGCGCTTTCCGGGCTTGCCGAAAACGAAACGAAAATCAACAAAAGCGAACAACACTTTTTACAAAAAACAGCCAAAGACATGGCATACCGAGTTTACTAATGACAGATTTCAATATTCCCGCTTCCCTTCTTGATGAAAATTTGCCTCACAGTATCAGGCAGATGGACCTTGCGGAAAAAGAACGGCTTGCGCGTGATATCCGCCAAACCATTATTCAGGTTGTCGCAAAAAACGGCGGACATTTGGCACCCTCCCTCGGAGTTGTGGAACTGACGCTTGCGCTTCTTTCCGTTTTCAATCCTTCCCGCGACCACATCATCTGGGACGTCGGGCATCAATGCTATCCATGGAAACTGCTCACAAAAAGAGCGAAAGATTTTAAAACCCTACGGCAGTTCGGTGGCTTATCGGGTTTTCCTAAACGAAGCGAAAGCCCTGAATTTGACCGTTTCGGCGGCGGGCATGCCTCAATCAGCATTTCCGCAGGTCTTGGAATGGCAATGGCAAGAGATTTGAACGACACGGGTGAAAATATCGTTTCCGTCATCGGAGACGGCGCTTTGACCGGCGGCATGGCGTTTGAAGCGCTGAACCAAGCCGGCGGACTGCATAAACGCATGATTGTCGTCTTAAATGACAATGAAATGTCCATCTCCCGCAATGTCGGGGCATTATCCCAATTTTTAAGCCGCAATCTCGCCCATAAGCGGTTTTTGAATTTCAAAGACAGCACGGGCAATTTTTTGAAAAGCATTCCGAAAATAGGGGAAACTCTTTACAATATTGCGGATAAAGGCGAAAAAAGCTTAAAAACCCTTTTCACCCAAGGCATGATTTTTGAAGCGCTGGGCTTTAACTATATCGGGCCTATCGACGGCAATAACCTGGAAGAACTCATCCGCCACTTGGAAATAGCCAAAGAAGCGGAAAAACCCATATTGCTCCATATCAGAACCAAGAAAGGTTTGGGCTATCCTCCTGCTGAAAACAATCCCTCCCGCTTCCACCGCGTTCCGGGGTTCGAACCTGAAACTGGGCTTGTGCCAACACCCAAAATCAACGCGGAACAAGGTCCGGGATTTACAAAAATTTTCGGAGCGAGCCTTTGCGAACTGGCAAGCGAAGATAAAAAAATCATCGCAGTATGCGCAGCCATGCCTGACGGCACCGGACTCGGCGAGTTTCGTTCCCGTTTTCCCGAACGCTTCATTGACGCAGGGATTTGTGAAGAGCATGCCGTAACGTTCGCGGCAGGCATGGCGACCCGAGGTTTAAAACCCGTTGTCGCCATTTACTCGACTTTTTTGCAGCGCGCTTACGACCAAATCATTCATGATGTCTGCCTGCAAAATCTTCCCGTTGTTTTTTGCCTGGACAGGGCGGGACTTGTGGGAGAAGACGGAGCCAGCCACCATGGGGTTTTTGACTTGACCTACCTGCGTTCCATTCCCAATATGACGGTACTTGCACCGAGAGATGAGGAAGATTTGCCCGACTGCCTTTATACAGCCCTGCAGCTCAATTCCCCTGTCGCCATCCGTTACCCGGCAATGCCGACGCATGCGAAAATCGCCAAGCATGAAGGATTTAAACTTTTGGAAACAGGCAAGGGCGATATGCTCATTGAAGCGGAACAAAAAGATGTTTGCGTTCTTGCCGTCGGTCATAGGGTGCACCCCTGCAAAACGGCTATCAAGGCTTTACCGAACAACAACATCAGTCTTTTTGACGCCCGTTGGATAAGCCCCGTGCCTGAAGAACAGTTGAAAAAGCTTGCGGCGGCTTACAAAGGGCTTGTTTTTGTCGAAGAAAACTGCCGTGCCGGCGGATTTTCCTCCGCTTGCCTTGAATTTCTTGCAGACAATGATTTGCTGGGTGCTTGCAAAATACTGCGTATCGGCTTGCCTGACAATACGTTTGCGGAACACGGACCGGTCGAAGAATTGCGCAAAGCCTATGGAATCGACACAGACAGCCTTGGCAAGCAATTCGTAAACTTTGCGGATACTATTAAATAACTTTGCAATCCAATCGAGATATAAGAAATTTTTTCTGTGTGCCTGCCAATAAATAATAAAAACAGCATAGTTTTTCAGCCGTGCTGTTTTTTCATGTGGTCAGAATATTAAAATCACCTGTCCGCCAAGCAATTCTCCTTGTTCAAGAGCATTTCCGGATATTTTTTTATGTCGGTTCAGTATTGGTTATTATTTTTTGATGAGAATTATTTTTCCTTTTATGTGAAACGTCATGGGCTTTGTCCGTAATGGTTTTCATATGATTTCAAAGCGGTTTCGTTTTGCTTTCATAATATTTTCTCATACAATTAAAACGTATGAAAAAATATACCGTTTCAACCAATCCATAAATCACTCTTGATTGCATTTACCGCTAAAAAACGGTTATCTGCCAGTTCATTTTATTAACTTTATGGTTTTTGTAACTTATTCTCGCAATAATTCAATATAAATATCCATATCAATATCTTTATAAACATTGAAAACAACGTTCATGTCCTGAGCAAATTCTCTTTGGCATGCTTTGACCGTTTGTACGGCAAGTTCTCCCGCCCTTTGATTGGGAAAATGAAACTCCCCTGTTGAAATACAGCAAAATGCGATACTTGTTAAACCTTGCTCAGCAGCGCAGCGCATGCAGGAGCGATAGCAAGAGCACAGCAACGCCTCGTCCTGCGCCGTCAATTTTTGCCCGACGATAGGACCTACGGTATGAATGACATATCGGCTGGGCAAATTATAAGCGGGCGTAATTTTTGCCTGCCCTGTTTCTTCTTCTCTTCCCTGTGCCTGCATAATTTCAAAGCATTTCGCCCTCAATTACAAACCGGCGAAAGAGTGAACGGCATTGTCTATACATTTGTGCAAAGGCAAAAAACAACCCAATAAACTTTTATTGGCGGCATTGACTACCGCATCGGCCGCAAGCAAAGTGATGTCGCCTTGCCAAACAAACAAATTCTTTTGCACGGGTATTAAATCCTGCATTTTGCGCACGGGTTTCGACTTCAGTTCTTCTTGCAGATACCTGTCTTGAATATTGAGAAATTCTTCCGTAAGCGGCTGAACTTCCCAAACATTCATAAGCGCCCTGAAATATGTTTTTTTCTCCTCAAGGGTTTTGGCTTCAGGCAAACGCAAGGCTGAACCGTGTTTCTGCAAATACCCTATCAAATAATCAAGCCGTTCTTCCTGCTCCATCATTTTTCCTTCTTGTTCCGCATATAAAAAAATCCCCTTTTGCTCCAATCCGAACAAAAGGGGATAAATTTTTCAAACCTATTGAGGAATTTTTCCCCAACGAGGAAAATATGCATTTCCGTTGCCGGTCGGCACATGCTTCGCAGTTCCTCCATGGCGGGTGATCAAATAAATCTGTTTCACTCCCGTTCTGTTGGAAACAAAGGATAAGAAGTAACTGTCAGGAGCAAAAGAAGGCTGTTCGTCACGCCCCGGTCCGAAGCTTACTTGGCGTTCAATGCCGGTGACAAGGTCATGCACAAAAATCCTGTGCCCCTGCGCCGTTCCCTTTGTGTAAGCAACAACGGTGCCGTCGGGGCTGATTGCGGGTTCCGTATTGTATGTTCCTGTTTTGCTCACTCTTGTTACCGTCCCTGTGCTGAAGTCTTTCAGGAAAATTTGCGGTCCTCCCAAGCGGTTGGAAGTGAAAACCATTTTTGTTCCGCTATGGTCGAATGTAGGGGAAACATCAATGGAAGCGCTGTCTTCAAGCACACGTTCCCGTCTGAAACGATGATCAAGAAGATAGATATCCGGCTGCGAACCGGAAGAAAGGCTCACGGCAACTTTATTATCGGGCATAAAGCTCGGACCGATCACCGTATTCCCCGGAAAACGGATACGCTGGACTCTGCCGTTGGCGCTTTGCCAGACACCAAGGGCGTGCGAACCGTCATCAATATGGCTGAACACGATATAGCGCCCGTCCGGCGACCATGCCGGAGACATGGCTATGCCTTTCAGCGAAGTGATTTGCCTGAGGTTTTTTCCAGTAGGTGAAACAATCCAAATATCCCGTTTATTTTTATTTTCATCTTTCGCAAAAGTCAAAGTTGAAAGGAAGAAATCACCGCTTCCGGTTAAAGCTTTCATCAAATCCGCGCAAAATTTATCCGCAACGGCTTCAACTTCTTTATCGGTGATGTTATTATAAGCATTCCCGAAAATAAATTTTCCTGAAAACGTTTCAAAAACCCGCAGTTCAACCTTGCTGCCGTTTTTATCGCCATTCGCCCAATACGCTGTAATCAGCAGATCGGCTCCGCCGATTTGGAAACGGCGGAAATCCAAATTCGCGCCGCTCCACGCGTCAAGCAAAGTTCCCCCTAAGATATTCACATCGGGAACCAAATTCATAAAAGGCAAAAACGACAGGTTATACCGGATCTTATTGTCGAGCACTGCCCCTAAGGCCTTTGCCTCCGTCATCGGGGCGGTTAAAGGCTTCGCCATGCTTAAATTCACAATATTTTGCCCCGGTCCGTAAATATCAACCATTGTCGCACTTCGGGCGGGTGTTTGGAACAAAACGCAAAACAAAAAAACAAAGAAAAGGATTTTTTTCATATTCATATAAACCTTTTTGAAATTCAAGATACCTTATAGCACATTTTTTTCCGTATTCAAATTAATTTATTTAACTATAATATATTGATTTTATTGGTTTATATTTTTATCCTTTTTATTTTCAACATCATGCGGCATTCCGCCCGGAACGTTTATTTTCCCGCGGGAACCTGCGGCACCAGCGGGTCTTGCGCCAACGGATTGGACGCTGAAGAATTTTGCCCTGAAATATTTTGCGCGGTTCCGAACAAAGAAGCGTTGGAAGCTGGTCCCGTTACGGCATTTGTATTTGCAGGACTTACGGTACTGGCGGAAGAAGCGGACCCCATATTCCGCATATTCCGATTGGTGGGATTTGTATCCGTCATACCGCTTACAGGACTTGGGGAGCTTGGGGTATAAAACGCGGAAGAATTTGAACCGCCCGCTTCCGGTGTCGGTTTTTGTTCGTTTTTTTGTTCAAATTGCGCAAGAGGAATACAAAGCTGTCCGTCTTTTTGTTCGACAAGTATTGTTTTTTGTGCAGCGGAATTTGCCTTCGGCGTTTGCGTATCGTTCAACTGCGCATTCACCGGCAGCGCTGCCGTTGACCGCACCTTTGCGGATTGTGCTGCTGATCCGGCACCCGAATAATACCGTGCAGGATATTTTCCCTTCGCAGGGTCCTGATACAGTTTTTTACGGGGAACAAGAGAGCCCCATACGGTATTGCGAAGCATTTCCACCCGAATATCGCTCTGATAGGGTGAAGACGCATAATTTCCGAAGAGGGACGTGCCGGCGCTTGGATTTGCCGTATACAGCCCTTTCTGACTGACAGCGGTCGCACTTGCTCCGCTTTGATTTTGGGTATTGTCAATAGTTGTTGTTTGGGTATTTCCTTGTGCGGAAGTCGTATTATTGATATTGACCGTCACCTGCACGGGACTGTCCGCCGTTTTGACACCTTGGCTCGTTTGCGCTGAAACCGGAAACACGAAATAAAAACCTGCAAGAAAAAAAAGAACCGTTTTCTTCATAATCCACCAAACCTTTAATAAAAAAACTCATTATTCTTTTTCGGCTTGTTTTCAAAAAAGATTAGGCTGTTCCTTTTTCTGACCTCCACTCAAAACGAACGGTTAAAAAAAACGATAAGGCGCTTCGCACAAAACAAGAATGGATATTTTCATAATAAACCGGACAAGATCATCCCAATTTTGCGGTAAGCTCCTTAACGGACAGCCTTTTTGTCCAATTCCGGCAATAAGCGCCCGCCTGCATATTAAGCAGTGTCTGAAAAATCCCCATACTGTGAAAACCGTGAAAAACAAAGAGCATAATTCAGCCGAAAAACAGACGGACGCACTGAAAATAAAGGGAATGACAACATCAGCAACATGCTTGCACAATTCAATCCGTAGGCATGTTCACTGAAACCGCCCCGCCTGTAAAATAATTAGACGTGAAAAACACGCCCCTTTCCGGCACACAATAGCAATATCATACACCGCTTTTAAATTTTTTGTCTTTTTTTAAATTTTCTATGCTTTGGCGGGCAAGTTCCTATTCGGACTCTTTTTCTTCCAGCAAACGCTCCAGCGCTTTTAATACATCGGCAAAAACAGCGTCTGCGTCCTGTGCGGCATTCACAACCAAAAAACGTTTTTCCCGCCTGCTTATGGTCAAAAAGCCCGTCCGTATTTTTTGATGAAATTCCAGAGCTTCCGCCTCGAAACGCCCCTCGCTGACAGTGAGGTTCTGCGCGATATTTCTGGCTGTCGCACGAGCCAAACCGATTTCAGGGTCAAGATCCAGCAAAATGGTCAAATCAGGCTTCAAACCGTTTGTAGCAAGCGCATTCAGCATATTAAGCCGATCAATGTCCATGCCCCGCCCGTAGCCCTGATAAGCGACGGTGCTGTCAATGAAACGGTCGCATAAAACGATTTTTCCCTGTGCCAGCGCAGGAGCGATGCAGGTTTCCGTATGTTCCGCCCTATCCGCCAAAAAAAGCAACAATTCCGCCGTAGGGCAAATTTTTTCTTCGGCATTTAAAATAATGCCGCGGAGCTTTTTTCCCAGTTCGCTTCCGCCGGGTTCGCGGGTCAGCAGCACTTCTTTGCCGCAGCTCCCGAAATAAGCGACCATTTTTTGAATAAGCGTTGTTTTTCCTGCGCCTTCGACTCCTTCGAGGCTGATGAACAAACCTGCCATACTATCCCCTATTCAGTAAAAAATCCCATTAAGGAACATTGTTTTTCTTTCGGTTCCTTCTTTGTTTTTTCCTTCTCTTTTTGTTTCGGGGTTTGCGGCATCCTGCACAAACTCCTGCCAAGCAGACCGACCCATGCGGACCATGCTATTTCCTGGTTCGCGCCTTCTTCTTTTTCCGGCGTCTGGCTGAACGCTTCACGGCACTGCGCCAATTTTGCGTCCATATTGTCGGCATAATGCAGACAAAACGCCTCGGGGCTGAGGGGAACGCGCGGCGCGCCGAACTCCGGCTCACCGTGATGGGATAAAATCAAGTGTTCAAAATGCAAAGCAAGGACGGGATCGACTTTCGCCTTGTCCAAAAAAGGTTTCAGCATAAGTATGCCCTGAACGATATGCCCGAGCATTTTTCCCTCGTCAGTGTAATCATTGGCAATTCCGCCGGAAAGTTCATCCAGTTTGCCTATATCATGAAAAAGCGCCGCGACAAAAAGCGTTTGCCTGTCCAATTCGGGATAATGATCGGATAATTTCAGACAAAGACCCGCCACGGAAAACATATGTTCCAAAAGTCCGCCCGCATAGGCATGGTGGACGGATTTCGCGGCAGGAGCAAGCAGGAGTTTCGCCCGTATCCCTGCGTCGCCCAGCACATTTTTGCAAAAATCCCTCCAAGGGGCATAGCGTATTTCCTGATCGACGCATTCTTCGATTTGGGCTAAAATTTCAGAGGGCGGCGTTGCTGAAGTCTGCATAAACGCGCTCATATCCAATTCTTCCGGATCTTCCACGAAACGGAGCGCCTCAATCGTAAATTGCAGCTGTTCCCGAAAAAGGGAAGTCCTTCCCCTGACTTCGATAAAATCACCCGCTTTCAGTTCCCCGACATTCTGACTGAGAGGCGACCAAATTTTCGCTTCCAAAATTCCGCTTGCGTCGCGAAGCTTCACGGACCAAAAAGGTCCGTTGCGTCCTTCCGACTTCTGAGCGGAACCGACTAAAAAAACGGAACAGACACTTTCACCGATTTGGACATCTGTCTGAATATTTTTTATGCAAATCCTCTGCATGCTTATTCCTCATGTATGCTTTTAAATGCTGAACAGACATTTTTGCATAGATGCCTGCTTTCGTCAAATCCTTAAAAATCGCCCCGTCCAAGGAAATTTTTATTTTTTCAGCTTTCACATTGCCAAAAATTTCACTTTATAGTATGATTAATCATCATTTAATAAGTATTCTTGGAGGAACTATGCCCTTAGTCGGACCAAAAGAAATGTTTGCCCGCGCGTATGCCGAGTCTTATGCTGTTGGTGCGTTCAACATCAATAACATGGAAATCATACAAGGTATCATGCAGGCGGCATCGGAAGAAAAATCCCCTGTCATTCTGCAAGTTTCTGCGGGAGCAAGAAAATATGCGGGTCAGCCTTACATCATGAAATTGGCGGAAGCCGCTCTTCAGGAAAATGATCTTCCCATGGTTGTCCATTTGGACCACGGCGCTGATTTTGAAATTTGCAAAGCCTGTATCGACGGCGGTTTCACGTCCGTTATGATAGACGGTTCCCACCACAGCTTTGAAGAGAACATCGCCATAACCAAAAAGGTTGTCGATTACGCCCATGACAAAGGGGTTTGGGTTGAAGCCGAACTTGGACAGCTGGCAGGCGTTGAAGAACATGTTTCCGCTGAAAAATCCGTTTACACGGACCCGGATCAGGCCGTTGAATTTGTTCAAAGAAGCGGCTGCGATTCCCTTGCCATCGCCATCGGCACAAGCCACGGCGCATACAAATTCAAAGGCGAAGCGAAACTTGATTTCGAACGTCTTGAAAAAATCACTGAACTTCTTCCCGGCTATCCGCTTGTTCTGCACGGAGCATCTTCCGTTCCTCAGGAATTTGTCGAAATGGCGAACAAATACGGAGCGAAACTCGGCTCCGCCAAAGGCGTTCCCGAAGAAATGCTCAGAAAAGCGGCTTCCATGGGGGTTTGCAAAATCAATATCGACTCTGACATCCGCCTTGCCATGACGGCTTATATCCGCCGCCAGCTTGCCGAATCACCGGAAGAGTTCGATCCCCGTTCCTATTTGAAACCCGCCCGTGAAGCGGTCCGTACCATGGTTCAACATAAAATCAAGAACGTTTTAGGTTCTTCCAACAAAATATAATAAATTCCGGAGAAAATTATGGCTGTTAAAAAAATTGGTATCAACGGTTTTGGCCGTATCGGCCGTTATCTTGTCCGCCTCCTTGCGGACAGCAATGATCTTGAAGTCGCCGTTATCAACGCGCGTGCCGACAATGCCGGCTTGGCCCATCTTTTAAAATACGATTCCACCCACGGGCATTTTCCTTATCCCGTTGAAGCCTGCGAAGAAGGGATCATTGTAAACGGCAAAACAATCAAAGTGACCCGCGACCCTCTCGGCGAATGGAAATGGGGCGAACTCGGCATTGATTTGGTTATTGAAACCACCGGTAAGATGAAAGACAAAACCGCGGCGATGGACCACATCAAATGCGGCGCGAAAAAAGTCATTGTTTCCGCACCGACCAAGGAAGCCGACGCGACAATCGTTATGGGAGTGAACGACAGCGATTATGACGTTGCTGCGCACCAAGTCATTTCCGCCGCTTCCTGCACGACAAACTGCCTCGCTCCCGCAACAAAAGTTATCGACGAAAACTTCGGCATCGTGAAAGGTCTCATGACCACGATCCACTCATATACCATGAGCCAGCGCATTTTAGACGGTTCCCACAAAGATTTGCGCCGAGCAAGATCCTGCGCCGTTTCCATGATCCCGACTTCAACCGGAGCCGCCCGCGCCATAGGTCTTGTTTATCCGAAGCTCAAAGGCAAAATCGACGGTATGGCTATCCGTGTTCCGACACCTAACGTAAGCATTGTCGATTTCACTGTCACCCTTGAAAAACCGGCAACTGTCGAAGAAATCAATGCCGCGCTCAAAAAAGCTTCCCAAGGCGCGATGAAAGACAATCTCGGCTACACCGAAGAACCGCTCGTATCCATTGACTTCAACGGCGATACCCACGGCGGGGTCGTTGACGCCGAATTGACTTCCGTTATTGAAGGCAATATGGCGAAAGTCATTATTTGGTACGATAACGAAGCAAGCTTCACCAACCAATTGGTACGTCTTACAAAAATGGTTGCCAAAAGCATGTAATTGAAAAATTCATAAAAAGCCTCAAAGACCGCTGTACAGCGGTCTTTCTTATTTCAGGGGCGTTATCAAAAACCAGCGAAAAACAATCCGGCATACCGAAAAAAGAACGTTGGAACACCGAGGGAGATTTTTTTCTTAGCGAAACAAATAAATAAAAAACTTGCCTAATTTTTTTTGCAATGCTATTCTTCCCCTAAATGAAATGCGAGGGAACTGCCGCAGGCGGCGCTTCCTTTCATACCCGCTATTCCGGAGAACACCATGGATTTATTGTATTTTGGCATTGCGCTTCTTGTCGGCTTATATCTTCTTATGTGGAGCGCGGACAAATTCGTTGACGGCTCGTCCGCGGTGGCGACACGCTTGGGCATGCCTAAGCTTCTTGTCGGCATTATCATTGTGGGCTTCGGAACATCCGCCCCTGAAATGCTTGTTTCCGCCCTCGCCTCACTCGGAGGAAATCCCGGCATAGCCCTCGGAAACGCTTACGGCTCCAATATCGCCAATGTCGCTCTTATCTTAGGGCTTACTGTCATTATCCGCCCTATCGTCATTGAACGCAATGTCATGGTGCGCGAAATCCCGATTTTGCTTTTTGCGACGCTTATTTCTTATTATTTGCTTTGGGACGGCTTCATTTCCCGCCCTGAAGCCGTTTTCATGCTCGTTCTTTTTGTCTGTATCATGTATTTCAGCATTACCGCAAGCATGCGCGAAGAAAAGCGCAACAAGCCCTGTCAGGAGGTTTTGCACCAAAAACAAGATGAGCCGGAAATTATGCCGATGAAAAATGCCGTGTTTTGGCTTCTTGCCGGCTTGATTTTGCTTATCGCCAGTTCCCGCCTGCTTATTTGGGGAGCTGTGGGCATTGCGACATTCATCGGTATCAGCGACATCATCATCGGGCTGACCATTGTCGCCGTCGGCACAAGCTTGCCGGAACTCGCCTCAGCCATAGCCGCCACGAGAAAAAACGAACACGCCCTTGTCATCGGCAATATTATTGGTTCAAACTTTTTCAACGCCTTGGCTGTTGTCGGCATTGCCGGCGTTATCTGCCCCCTGCCCGTGGAGCACGGCGTCATTGTCCGCGATATGCCCCTCAATATCATCCTCACCCTTTCCCTTTTTCTTTTCGGAATGCGTGTCGGAAAACAACATCAAGGCATTATTTCCCGCTTCGAAGGCATTGTCATGCTCGGCATATACGGTCTGTACACCGCCCAGCTTGTCAGCATAGTCCTTGGCAAACCGCTTATCGATTTTCTCGTGTAATGGCAAATTCCCTTCTTGTCACAGCACAAGCCGGCGGGCAAAAACTTTTTAATTTTTTAAAGCGCAGCCTGCATGCGGAAAATAATGAAATCCACCGCTGGATACGCACGGGGCAGGTGCGTATCAACAAAAAACGGGCGAAAGCTTTTGATATTGTCCATGAAAACGATGAAATCCGTATTCCGCCCTTTGCGCCGAACCGTGCAGACACACTTCCCAAAAAGACGGTAAAGGAATTTCCCTTTCCCGTTATCTATGAAAACGAGCATGTTCTCATTATCGACAAACCTCAGGGAATTGCCTGCCAAGGAGGCACAGGACAGAAAGAAAATATCGCGGACATATTGAAAGAATATTACAGCGCTGCAAACTTTGTTCCCGCCCCCGCCCACAGGCTCGACAAAGAAACACAAGGCATTCTTCTTATCGGTAAGACCTATCAAAGTTTGCGCTTTCTCACGGAATGCATGAAAAGTGATGAAAACAGCCTGCGGCAGGCAGTCCGACATGAAGCCAAAAAAATATACCGGGCATGGGTTTACGGGGATATTGCCGATTTCGCGCGAAACACCCCTTTTCTTTGCCACTATCTGTACCATAACGAGGAAAAACAAAAAGAAGAAGTGTTTTTCGTCCGCCATGCGGCAAATAGGAAGGAAACAGAGGATATCATCAGCAAATACGGTACAAAGCCAATGCAAAAAGCCCAAATAGCCCTTGCAAGCCTCAAATGCCTTGAGGTGAAAAATGGCAAAAGTCTTGTTGAAATAGGTATATACACGGGACGCAAACATCAAATACGCGTTCAGCTCGCCTCTTCCGGCTTTCCCCTTGTCGGCGATACGAAATACGCCCCGAAAAAACTCCTGCGAAAGAAGGACGAGTTCTTCTTGCAGGCCTGCAAAATCACTTTGCCCCCTAACGATTTCACCGAACAATGCGTTTTCGGGATTTGATTTTTCATTTCATAACGGCAAAGGCTTTTATTGTTTGCTTTGCTCTAAAAAGAATAAGCGGATCTACCGCATAAGCAAATTTTCTTTCCATGGAGAAAATAATTTTTCCATACCCACATTGCTTGCATTATTAATAGGTAAATGTAAGAAAAATCCCCGGTGCTTTCAGCAACACCGCTTTAGTTACAAAACCGGCAGGTTGTCTATTTTCCATATAAAAGCCCATGCATAAAAACATACAAAAAAAATTTTGCCAAGCCCCTTTGCAGCAATAATCTTGCCAGCGGCAAACGCAAGCCCCAGCGCCTTTCAGTGAAGAAAAACAAAATCGCTTTTCATTGCACTGCCGTATTTTTCAACCTTATTCCATATTGTTCCAAGCGGTTATAAAAAGTCGATTTTTTCATTTTCAATATTTCCAGCGCACCGCCGTTTCCGTAAATTTTTCCGTTTGTTTTTTCAAGCACATGGGCGATATACTGTTTTTCCAACTCTTCCAGCGATACCAATTTATCCCCGGCAAAAGGACTTACGCTTTTTTTCGGCAAACCAGGCGCAGCATCACAATCAATGTCCCTTTCCGTCCCTTCCTTATGAAATTCAATCTCTCCAAGCACAACATACTTTTCAAGCACGCTGCACAATTCCCTAATATTTCCTTTCCAGTCGTATTCATAGAGTTTTTGATAATCGGTTTTGTTTATCCGCCCGATTTCCTTATTGTATTTCGTGCAATACCATGAATGGATATGCTGTACGAGCAACGGAAAATCTTTTTTCCGTTCGCGCAGAGGCGGAATCAATATGGTCACCATGGAAATGCGGTAATATAAATCTTCCCTGAAATTACCCCGCGTGACTTCTTTCCATAAATCTTTATTGGTCGCCACAATTAAGCGGAAGTCAGAAAAAATAGGCTCATTGCCCCCGACACGGTTAAACTTCTTATTCTGCAGGACCCGCAATAGCTTTATCTGCATTTGCATCGGAACATCGGCAATTTCGTCCAAAAACAAGGTTCCGTTGTGCGCCAGCTCAAAAACGCCTTTTTTTTGCTGCAAGGCACCGGTAAAAGAGCCTTTTTCATGCCCGAAAAGTTCGCTTTCAAACAATTCCAAAGGAATTGACGCCAAATGCACGCAAATGAAAGGCATGTCCGCACGGCTGTTCTTATGAATGTATACAGCCAGCTGTTCCTTGCCGACGCCCGTTTCTCCGGTTATGAGAATGGAAATATCAGTATATGCGATATTGCGCACTCTTTCCAAAACCAAAACCATGTCATCGCCCCAAAAGGGTTCCAATTCCGTTTTGTATTTGAACACCGAATGATAGGAGCTGGCAATGGAATTTTGCTGAAATCTGCTGACATTGCTCCGTATGTAACAATATAAAAACCATGAGAACGCTTTTTTCTCAATATCATTAAAACTCAAAAAAATGCCGTCTTTCAAATCATTTTCCAAATAAAGCACATAGGTTGAGCATTTGTTTTTTGAAAAACAAAAAATTCCGATACAATCGGAAACCAAATAATATTCCGGACTTGACGTTTTGCTCGTCAAATATTCCATCACCTTGTTTTTGATAACGCTCAGCGAGAATTTCTCAATCTCAATGCTGCTGATATTTATTGTTCCCAAACAAAGTTCCTTTTGTTCATCCACCTCAAAAAAGGCTACGCGCTGCGCCCCCAATTCCTTTTGCAAAATAAGCAAAAAATGCTGGATATTAAAATAATTCTGCGCATTGTTCTTGCTTGCCAGCAACATATTGAGGCAATTGTACGTCGAATAAAAAGGGGCGTTGTCGGCTGAAGACGCGTAACTGTTTTTTTTCAATTGCCAATATTCAATTTTTTCCCGCACAGGAATTTTTTCATTATCGGAAAGGCAGGATAACAATGCAAAGCCGATTTGTTCAATCAACCGAATGCAGCCGGTTTGGCAAATCTGTTCAAACGCCTTTTCCAAATTATTTTTTTTCTCTTTTTCCTCCTTTGCCAAAAGAGCGAGCCAATAATACGCAATTCCGCGGGTAACGCACGAAATATCCGCAAGGTAATAGTCTATTAAATTTTTAACATTGTAATTGCCCAAATCAAAACCTTTGGCTATCTGCAAATCATACATCATTTCCATCACTCTCGGGTCCGTCATGGGAGCGATGAATTTTCCGTCGACAAAGGAACGCTCGGAATCTTCATTCAAAATCTGCACGGCTTTCTTGTAATCTTCCTGCAAATACCAGTAATAGGCTTTTGCACGGCGGATAAAACTCGCAGGAACATTCGCAAAAACATTTTTTACCAGTTTTTCGGTTTCCTGGATACATTGCCTTGCAATAACGAAATTACGCTTATGCAAAACCAAAAAAGCCAAATGGCTCAGCCAGCGGATGGCGACATGATTTCTTTCCTTATACTTGGCTGCAATCCTAAACGACTGGATAATGCCATAGGAAAAACTGAAATCAGACAGCGTCATGGCGCCAAGGCTGACTTTCAGGCAAAAATATTCATTCAAATAAACATACGAATGGGGCGAAAGCAAAACGTATTGCTCGTAAATATCTATCAGAATATTCATTTTTCCCCGATAATAATTCAATAATCCTTTGAGCAAGAGCAGAAACGACAATTCTTCCTGAGTTTCGGCCTCAATGCCGTTTAATTTCAATAAATAGGAATCGACGGCGGCAATATTTCTGAAATCAAAATTTTCAATCAAATGCAATAAAATTTCCAGAAACAATATATATGATTTTCTGATTTGCCCGCAGTGGCTCAATAAGATTTTCGCAAACCTTATTAAACAGGCATGCTGCGTTATCCTGAAATATAAAATTATTCCGAAAATCCTATAAAGCATGTCCAAAATTTTTAATTTTTCACCGATATTGCAAACGGATAAGACTATTCCAAACGCGTACAGCCTTTCCATGATTTCCTGCAAAAGCGAGTAACCGATATCCTGAAACGAACTGACGGCATTTTCAACCCGCACCAATAACTTTTCTATTTCCTCCAGTTCTTTCGCCATTATTTCATGAATCGACAAAATCAATACGTCAAATTCCGAATACTCCCTTTGCACAGGGCTGTTGAATTGCTTTAAAAACAATTCCGGAGTGCGGGCGTTGATCAATTCCATGTATTTTTCAATCAATACTTCCGCGTCCCTTGTTTCGTTCCGCGAAAATTCCGAGCAATTTTTAAAAAGCTCCACAATGCTCTCATTTATTTTTTTCAATTCCGCCATACGCACTCCATATCCAAATATTGGACATATATATCCATTTTTTGGATATATCCATATTCCGGACATATGTCAACAGCCGCATAAAAATATATTATCAAACAATTTCAATGTATTATATAACAAATAAAATGGCACGCAAATTGCTTTTATAAGAAATATCCCACACACGCAGGTGACAACATGTTCTACGGTTGGAAAATAACCCTCCTGGGCTCGGCAGGAAATTTCCTGTTGCAGGGCTCCACCATTTACATCATGAACGCTTTTATTGAACCTTTGAACGCGCTCTACGGCTGGACAAGGGCGGACATCAGCACAATCATGTTTTTTGCGGCATTGTTCGGGGCGTTCAGCATGCCTGTATTTTCTTCGTTAGCCTTGCGTATTCCTTTACGGCTGATTATGTCCGCCGGCGCGCTGCTCGGCGGGCTCTGCGCAATAGGCATGGGAATAACGGATAACTTGTATGTCTTCGGACTGCTGTTTATCTTGACATGGATATCCGGCCAAGCTTTCGGCGGTGTCAGCGCCAATATCTTAATAAACAAATGGTTCAGCCGGTTCCAGGGCAGGGCTTTCGGCATCTGCAATATCGGCAATTCGCTGGCGGGCGCGGTCCTTCCTTTTCTCTTAATGATTTCGATACAATACACGAATGTTAAACTGACATGGATACTATACGGAATAATCATTTTATGTTTCGTGCCCGTTTGCCTTTTCCTCATCGTTGAAAAGCCGTCCGACATGGGACTGCATGCGGACAACCTCGCAAACGGAAAAAAAGAAATCAGGAGTGAAGTTTTCATTCCCCTGAAAACGGTTTTGCAATATCCCGAAATATATTACATAGGGTTCACGTTCGGTTTCATGCTCATGTCATCCAGCAGTGTTCTCAGTCAGCTGAAACTGCGCTTTACCGATGTCGGCATAGAATCGTTCACCGCCATGGCTTTGATGTGTCTTACAGCCTTTTTTTGCGCCATTGCCAAATACCTTTGGGGCTGGCTTTGCGACAAAATCTGCCCTGTCCTCGTGACAAGGATTTTGGTTTTGTTCCATATCGGCGCGCTGTTTTTATTATTTATCCCCGCAAACCTTGCCGTCATCCTTATTTTTACGGTTTGCTTCGGACTTGCCGCCGGCGGTTCCTGGGCTGTCATGCCTTCAATAACGGCATATCTGTTCGGCAAAGAACGCTTCATCTGCACATACAGGGCTGTTTCCCCCTTTGTCATTCTGAAAGCGTTGGGATTTCTCATTGTCGGCTTCAGTTATTCATTTTTCGGGTCATACGATGCCGCCTATCTGATTTTTATCGTCATCCTTTCCTGCTGCTTCCTCTTGACCCTGCTTTTAAAACCTTTAACAACCCAAAATACGCTTACTGTCGCGTAAAAAACAACATCGGAGGATTTATGAAAAAACTTCTGGCAAGCGCCCTTTGCGGCTTGGCGATCCTGTGTTCCGTTTCAGCAAACGAAGCAAAAGCCGCCTATCCCTATGACAGACCGATCAATATCGTCGTTCCTTTCGGTCCCGGCGGAAGCATGGACATTGCGGCAAGAATCTTAGGCGATTACTTTTTGCAAAAACACAAAATAAATGTGAATGTCATCAACAAACCCGGAGGCTCCCAAGCTATCGGCATGAACGACGTCCTGCGCGCAAGGCCTGACGGATACACCATCGCATTCCCGACATTCAGCGTCATTTCAACCACCCCTAAGATTTCCAACGTCGGTTATGACATCAACAGCATAAAACCTATCTGCCAAGTGACCACACTGCCGGCTACCATGGCTGTGCATAAGGATTCCGGCATCAAAACCTTAGCGGATTTCATGGAAAAGGCGAAAACAGATCCGCAAAATACGGTATTCGCCACAACTGCGGCTATTTCATATCAACGTTTGCTTTTTACAAAAATATTAAACCGTTTTCATAAAGATTTAAAAATACGGCACATAGCATACAACAGCAACCATGAAGTAAGCACCGCCCTGCTTGGAAAACACATCACAGCGGGCATTGGCATTCCCGCCAATATCGCCCCTTACGCGGAATCAGGAGATTTTACCGTAATCGCCATTGCCGGAACGGAACGCAATCCTGAATTTCCCGATACACCGACTTTTGAAGAAATTTATCGGGACCAAATGACTCCTGAAGACAAAAATTGGATCAGCGTTTCATCTTGGGGCGGATTTTTGGCTTCAAACAAAGTTTCCGATGACAAGATCGCAATCTTGGCGGATTTAGTGAAAGAAGCCTTGGAAGACCCCGAAGTTATCGAAAAATTCAAAAAAGTTAAAATCGATATTGTCTACCTCGACCAAAAACAATTCAAAGAAGAAATCATCAATGGCGTCAATTTGGTCGACAGCATTTTACAAGGTAAAAAAAGCTTAGACTAGCAGTGTGCGGATAAGGAAAGAAAACGCCCTTTCCTTATCCTTTTTCCTCAATTTCATTATTCATATTGGAAAGACTATGAACAACAAAACCGATTTTTCAATAGGCATGGGAATCCTTTTGCTATGCGCCGTCATGTTTCAGCAAATCATGCTGTTGCCTCCCCCGGAGGGTTCGGAACCATTTTCCGCACGCTCGTTCCCTTTAGGAATAACCATTTTTCTTTCCATTCTTTCAATATTATTGATATGCTCCTCCTTTAAAAAACAAGCCGCCGCTTCCGCATGGCCGGAATCCGCCATTTTGGCAAAAATCGGATTAATGGCCCTTGCCATTTTCCTCTACGTTATGGCTTTCATGTTCATAGGCGAGTTTTCCATTCAGCATGCATGGCCCGTAGGTGTTGTTTTTATTGCGTCGACAATAGTATTCCTCTTTGCCGCGCAGCTTGTCACAGGATATAGGAACATTGCCAAAATATCTTTGATTTCGGTAACCGCGAGCGTATTATTTTACTTCATCTTCGTTCACTTTTTCAAAGTGCCGCTACCATAAGGGAGGATACCGCCATGTTTGACATGTTTATCAATGCCTTCAATTCCGCAACGACACTTGAAGCTCTTATCGCAAACTTCATCGGTGTTGCGTTGGGTATCGTTTTCGGCGCATTGCCGGGGCTGACAGCCGTCATGGGTGTTGCGCTCTTGATTCCGCTGACGTTCGGCTTTCCGCCTGTCACTGCATTTTCAGCCCTTTTGGGAATGTACTGCGGAGCTATTTATGCAGGAAGCATCACGGCGATTTTGGTCAGCACGCCGGGAACCGCCGCCGCTGCCGCAACCATGCTCGAAGGTCCGAAGCTCACGGAAAAAGGAGAATCCCTAAAAGCGCTTGAAATGACGACATGGGCTTCTTTCATCGGAGGTATCTTCTCTTGCTTCGTCCTTACGACCATTGCTCCGCAGTTGGCTGTTTTCGCGCTGGATTTCAGCGCTCCAGAATATTTCGCACTGGGACTTTTCGGATTGACCATTGTCGCTTCCCTTTCAGAGGGGGCTTTGCTGAAAGGCTGCATATCCGCTGCTCTCGGTCTTCTTATCGCAATGATAGGCATGGACCCTCTTTCCGGGGATATGCGGATGACTTTCGGCAGTATCAATTTAATGAGCGGAGTCGCCTTGGTTCCCGCCCTTGTGGGGCTTTACGCCCTTTCCCAAGTTCTTGTGACCCTTGAATCGATTCTAAAAGGAACAACGCTCAATGCCGCAACAATTTCCCGCAAAGGTGTCACATTTTCCGAATTTTGGCTCTGCAAAAAAGCATTGCTGCTGGGTTCGGTCATCGGAACGTTCGTAGGTATCATTCCCGCCACCGGTTCGGGCACAGCGTCCTTTGCCGCATACAGTGAAACCAAAAGACATTCCAAACACCCTGAAAAATTCGGAAACGGCTCCATAGAAGGTCTTGCCGCAACAGAATCCGCCAATAACGCCGTAACCGGCGGAGCGTTGATTCCCCTTCTCACCTTGGGGGTTCCCGGTGATGTCGTAACGGCTATCATATTAGGGGCATTGATGATTCAGGGCTTGACCCCCGGACCGCTTCTTTTCCACGAACAGGGAACCCTTGTTTACAGCATTTTCACCGCACTGTTTCTTTCCAACCTTTTCATGCTCGTATGCGGTTTGTTTTCCGTAAGGATTTTTGCAAAAATCGTGCGGATTCCCGGCGGAATTTTAATGCCGATAGTGAGCACTCTTTGCGTTGTCGGGGCGTATGCTCTCAATAACAACAATTTTGATTTGATTTCCCTCATCTTTTTCGGCGGGCTCGGATACGTCCTTACAAAAGCGTCCATACCGTTGGCCCCGCTTCTTTTGGCAATGATCCTCTCAGGAATCATCGAAATAAATTTTAGAAGGACGATAGGCTTGTTCAATAATGATTATACGGTGTTTTTCACCCGCCCGATCAGCGCTTTCTTCGTTATTGTCAGCATATTGATTGTAGCGAGGATTCTTTTCAAGGAATTGAAGAAATACCGTAACACCGTGCATGGGCAGGAGTCCTTATGATTAAAGCAACAGAAATTTATTACAATGGAAATATCATCACCATGGACGGTAAAAAATCAACCGCCACCCATTTGGCGGTGAAAGGCGATACCATTCTTGCTGTCGGCCATGCTGAAGTGCTGCAATAAAAAAATGAGGAAACCGCCTGTATCGACCTGCGCGGGAAAACCATGCTTCCCGGATTTTATGACGGGCACAGCCATCTCATGCGCGCAGGACAGCAATACCTATATTTTTTGGACCTTTCCCCTTATCCTTTGGGAACATTGCGTTCGCTCCAAGATACTGCCCAAAAAATCAAGGAACACAGCAAAACCAAACAAAAAGGGGAATGGATCATCTGCGGAGGCTTTGACGAAACATCCATTCGGGAAGCAAGGCACTATACCTTACGGGAACTTGACGAAATCGCCCCCGAACATCCGCTCGTCATCCGCCATATTTCCGGACATATCCTTTTGGCGAACAGCCTCGCTTACCGGCTTGCGAACATAACCGAAAACACGCCCGACCCCGCAGGCGGCCGCTATCAGCGCGACGAACAGGGAAATTTCACCGGTATTGTCGAAGAACCTGTCGCCATGGAGCCTTTTTTCCAAAAAGGACTGCCCATGACGGAAGAAAAATGGCAAAAAGCCGTCGAACACGCCTCTTCAATCTATGTTTCAAAAGGCGTGACAACGGCACAGGACGGAAATGTCACCCAAAGCATGTGGGACAGTTTTTTCAAAGCCCATGAAAAAAACATGCTCAAATGCCGCGTACAGCTGCTACCCCGCTTTCCTTTGGGATACATGGACTTGGATAACTTCGGGAACACGAAGCCGGGGACGCAGCTGACCAAAGACAAGTATATTTCCCTGGGCGCTGTCAAACTCATTCAAGACGGAAGTCTGCAAGCCTATACGGGCTATTTGTCAAAACCGTATCATAAGATGATTTATCACGGTCTTCCGCACGATTCATGGACTGGCTATCCCACCCGCTCCCGTGAAAGCCTCATGGAACTGGTGCTGAAATTTCATAAGCAAGGCTGGCAGATCGCCATACACGGAAACGGCGACAACGCCATAGAAGATATCATCGCAGCCTTTGAACACGCACAACAGAAATATCCCCGCCACGACGTCCGGCACATCATCATTCACTGCCAGACAGTCAGGGAAGATCAGCTCGACCGTATGCAAAAAGCGAAACTCATTCCTTCATTCTTTGTCACGCATACGTATTTTTGGGGCGACAGGCATAAGAACATCTTTTTGGGAAAGGAGCGCGCCGAACGAATCAATCCCCTGCAAAGCGCGCTGCGCCGCAATATTCCCTTTACCTTGCACAACGATACCTATGTTACCCCGATAGACCCTCTTTTTTCCGTTTGGTCTGCCGTCAACAGAAAAACCGCTTCCGGCGAGATTCTGGGAGAAGAACAGCAAATCGATGTTTACAACGCCTTGAAAGCCGTCACGATTTGGGGGGCGTATCAATTCCATGAAGAAAAAATAAAAGGCAGCCTTGAAAAAGGCAAACTTGCGGATTTTGTCATACTTGATAAAAATCCGCTCGAAACACCGAAAGAAACCATTAAAGACATTGCCGTCCTTGCAGCCGTTATCGGCGGAAAATGCGTTTTCGGCATGCTTTAACCCTATCACCCCCATGGAGAACATATGAAATTTATTGACAAAATCAGCACTGCAATATTGGGTATCATGTTTTTTTCCGCTCCGGCGGCAGGTTATGCCGCAGTTTATGCCGATGAAGCCGAAATAACGACGGCATGGCAAAGCGAACATGAAGCCTTCATTCCTTGGTACGCGAAAAAAATGCAATGGGATAAGGAACTCGGAATCAATTTGAAACTGCTGCATTTCCAATCCGGCGATGAAATAGCGAAGTCCCTGCAATCCACCGATTGGGCGGTGGCGGGAATCGGCATGAAACCGGCATTGACCTCGGTCCATGCCCATAAAATGCTGCTTATCGGCATTGCGAATAACGAATCGGAAGCAAACGCCGTTTATGTTCATAAAGACAGCCCGATTGTATCCGTAAAGGGACAACTTGCTGAATATCCCGGACTTTGCGGTTCCAAAGAATTGATTGCAAACAAAACCGTTTTGTACACGAAAAATACTTCCGCGGAGTTATTGCTTGATGTTTGGCTCGACCGTTTCGATTTGACAAAAAGCGATTTAAAATTGAAAAGCTTTGACCCGAGAGCCGCCTCAGGAGCATTCAAAGCCGGCATGGGCGATATTTTCGCCACATGGTCGCCTTATACGCTTGTTTCGGAAAAAAACGGATTTGTACAAATCGCCAACGGAAAAACGTGCGGCATTGAACAATATGTTTTTCTTGTCGCAAATTCGGACTACGCTTCCAGACATCCCGAACAAATTGAAAAAGTGATGCAGCTTTACTTCAGGGGCATTGAACGGATACTGCATGCGGATAAACAGGAAATCGCCAAGGAATATATACAGTTCTACAAAGAATGGATAGGGCAGGAGCTTGATATGGAAACGGCATTGCGTGATTTGGAACTTCACCGCATATATCCTTTGGCGGAACAAATCGGCATGTTCAGGCAAAATGACGCCAATCAAAGCACCGTGAAAAACTTCCTGCTGGAAATGATTGATTTTTATAACAGGCAAGGCGCAGTCAAAAGCGACGATCTGCCCCGCCTGCAACGTTTGGACAATGTTTCCGATACGTTTTTAAAAGCGGTGCGGCAGCTTCAATAACAAAAAACTTTCGCTCCATGGGGGAAACATTTTCCCCCATGCCCGCTATTTTTTTGTTCCGCAGCCGCAGAAGTAATTCAATTATCACCAATATATTAAAAAACATTGCAGGAAAGTGCGGAAAAAACGTTTCTGAAAATTTCCTCCGCAAAAAAACGAAAATTTAAAAATCAGATACAACAAAATCTAACAATTGACCATGGAAACAGCCAAACCGCCGAGGGACGTTTCTTTGAATTTCGCATTCATTTCCCGTCCTGTTTCGCCCATAGCTTCGATAGCGGAATCAAGGCTCACCCTATGGCTTTTCGGGTCTTCGGAAATAGCGAGCAAAAAGGCGTTATACGCTTTCACAGCCCCGACGGCATTACGTTCAATGCAGGGAATTTGCACGTATCCGCCCACGGGGTCGCATGTCAGCCCCAAATGATGTTCAAGGGCGACTTCAGCGGCGTTTGCCGTATATTCGGCACTAAAACCGCGGGCATGGGTCAGCATGGCGGCGGACATGGCGGAAGCCACCCCTATTTCCCCTTGGCACCCCACTTCCGCTCCGGCGATAGCGGCATTGTGTTTCGCCAAAAAACCAATGGCGACGGCGGCTAAAAATCCCTCGCGCACAGCCCTGTCCCCGATATGCATATCATAACGCATAGCATACAGCAAAGCCGGCAAAACACCGGACGCACCACAAGTCGGCGTTGTGACAATAACTCCGCCGTCCGCATTTTCTTCAGCTGTCGCCATGGCGTAAGCGTTTAAATTCGTTAAAAAACGTTCATGAAAAATATTCAGCGTCTTCGCCCTTTCATACAAAACGCCCGCTTTTCTGTGCACGTTGAGCGTTCCAGGCAAAACGCCCTCTTTCGACAACCCCCTTTTCACCCCCATAATCATCGTTTCAATAAGCTCATCAAGATACTGCAAAATTTCAACACGGGATTTCCCGGTTATGGCGGTTTCATTGTCAAGCAAAAGCTCATGCAAAGTAAGCCCTGTTTCCTCAAGACGGTTTTGCAAATCTTTCATGGACTGATAGGGATGTACGGGCTTTCCGAATTCCGGAGCTTTCCAACCTTTCCATTGGATGAAGCCGCCGCCCACGGAATAATATTCCCTTTCGAAAAGCGCTTCGCCTTTCATGTCCATAAGCGAAATCACCAGCGTATTGTTATAAGGAAAATCATGCACGACGGTATCGTAAATAATATTGCGCAGTGACAAGGTAATAGGAATATCCCCGAGCAGTTGCGTATAATGCTCGTCCGGATTATTGCCCAAATTCTTAAGCAAGCCTGCCGGACATTTTTCCGGGCTATGCCCCAAAAGACCCGCAAGCACAGCCGAACACGTGCCGTGTCCCTTGCCCGTGGCGCTCAGGGAGCCGTATAAACGCACAAGGAAATGATCGGGCTTTTGGGTAAATTCAGGAAGTTTTTCACGGCATAAGCATAAAAAATCATAGCCCGCTTTCATCGGGCCTATGGTATGGGAACTGGAAGGTCCCGGACCGCATTTGAGCAAATCGAAAATACTTGTTTCAACCGGGGAAACAATGAGGCTTCTCTTCTTATGTTCATGAAAAAGCGTGTTCAGGGTTGCCATAAGAACCTCCCAAAAGGCGTAGCGATACAAATTCGGCGTACTATGAGTATATAAAAAAAAAGGTTATCCGTAAACAACCTTTTTTCTTTTTTCAAGTTTTCTTTTTCAAAAACAAAATATCAGAACATTCCGGGAATTTTAATACCGCCGGTGATTCTTGAAACTTCCCTTTCCATGTCGGCTTTCGCAATACGGTTCGCTTCGTTGACGGCGCTGACGATGAGGTCTTGCAACATTTCCACATCGTTTGTCACTTCGGGAGAAATAGTGATGGATTTCAATTCGTTCTTGCCATTGACACTCACTTTCACCATGCCGCCGCCGGCACTTGCGTCAACAACGCGTTCCGCCATTTCAGCCTGCAATTTCGCCATCTTATTTTGCATAACTTGTGCCTGACGCACTAAATCATTCATGTTTTTCAAAACCATACTCCTTAGTTTTTTCTCTCATGCTTGAGGTCGTAACACCTATATATCTCCGCCCCAAACTCTTTCATAAGCAATTGAATTTGCGCGTTATTTTCAGCCTTTTCACGCAATTCGTCATCACTTACCAGTTCATACGCAACAATGGTCGACTGTATTTTAACGGTTCTTTGCAAAAAAGTACAGAGCAAATTTTCAAGCTGGTTTTTCACTTTGCCAAAAATTGTCGCTTGAGGTCCGGAAGAAACTTTAATAAAACACCGTTCTTTAGTCAACACAACGTTCAGCCCCTGCAAAAGAGGAATATACTCCATAGGAAAGCCGTGTTCCTCGCAATAGGATAAGAACGCCGTCCAATCGAGCGCTTCTTTTTCTTCCCCGGCAAGCGCGTTTTCCGAAAACAAATCCAGAAAAACATCTCCGCCGTGGGCAGACACGGCAAGGCGGGCTTCCTCATCGGAATAATCGCCCGGTTCTTCCGCTTCCTGAAAACCTGACTCGGAAAAAGCGTTTGAAAACGCCGTCAAAGGTGTATTGATGATATTTTCAGCGTCAATGGGAATATTTTTTTCCGGGCTTGAACTTTTAAACGCCCGATTTTGGTTTTCAGCCTGCGCCTTTCGGGCTTCTTGGATTTTCTGCTTATAATCCGGAACAATTTCCTTTTTCGGCTGTGCCGCTAAAGGGTTTCCGACTGAAACATTTTCCGTATTTTCTCTTGTTTCAGCAGAAAAACTTTCTTTTGCAAGCGCGTTTTCTTTTGCAAAAACAGGGACGGCGAAACGTTTTTTTCCTTCTTCGCCAAGCCTGCCGGCATTATCCGCATCGCAAGGTTCTTTGGCTTTTTTAGCCTGCTCTATGATATTCTGAAATTCCCGCTTTTTGGCTTCGACAATCTCTGTTTCATCGGAATACGATTTGTGAGAAACTGTTTCCGCCCCCTTTTCCGCAAGAATGTTCTCGCAAGGGGCAGCTACTCCCCCGGCATACCGCCTTTCCGCGTATCCGGTACAAGAACTTTTTCAAGAGGAAGCAAACGGGGCAGCAGCGTTAAATTCAGGAGCAAAAGCTCAAGCGCGGCAGCAGGTTCGTAGCTCTGCAAAATACGGCGTTGGTTTTCCAAAACCATCTGCCATGCCGCATGCAGAAAAGCCGTGGAAAAATAGCTTGCGTTTTCTTCAAGACGCACCACCTCACGCAAAGGCAAATCGGATAGAATTTCTTTTCCAGCTTCCTTAAGCATGAACAAATTACGCAGCAAACGCACAAGTTCCCCCAAAAAGAAACCGATATCAACACCTTCAGCCAGCACATCACGCACAAGCACAGTCGTTTTTGCGACATCTTGCTTCTGCATGGCCTGCAAGAGCCTGTCCATGACTTCAATGCCCGCAAGTCCCAAGGTCTGGCGCACAATGCGGCTCTCCAGCCTGTACCCCTCGACATCGTCGGGAGAAAGCGCCAAACACTGCCCGAGCAAAGACATGGAATCACGCACGCTGCCCATGGCGCGGCGAGCGATAAGGGACAGGGCTTCCTCTTCAAAGGCGATATGTTCTTTTTGCAGAACAGAAGCCAAATGTTTTTCAATGCTCTGTTCGGGCACTTGTTTAAAAACATAGAGCTGGCAGCGGCTCAAAATGGTAATGGGAAATTTATGCTGTTCCGTCGTGGCAAGAATGAAAACAACGCCGCGGGGAGGTTCTTCCAACGTTTTCAATAACGCATTGAACGCTTCCTTTGTCAGCATGTGGGCTTCATCGATGATGATAACCTTATACCGCCCTTCCAAAGGCGAATAACCGATAGATTCCCTGAGCCTGCGCACATCGTCAATGCCCCGGTTCGACGCTCCGTCAATTTCAACGACATCGACAAACGCCCCCTGCGTGATACGTCTGCACGCTTCACACTCGTTGCAGGGTTCGGCTGTCGGGGCGTTTGCGCAATTCAATGCTTTGGCAAAAATTCTTGCAAGCGTGGTTTTTCCCACCCCTCTTGTTCCGCTCAGCAGATACGCGGGCGCGACCTTATCCTGCAAAGAAGCGAGGGAAAGCACCTTTTTTACGGTATCCTGCCCCACAACTTCGGCAAACGTTTGAGGACGGTATTTTGCTGCAAGGGAAATATTCGCCATGACAAAAACTCAAATCAATAAGAATAAGGGGTAAGCCATTCTTTGTATTTAGGATTATTGCCCTGAACAATTTCAAAGAACGCTTTTTGCAAAACTTTCGTCACTTCGCCGGCTCTGCCCTGCCCGATAATGCGGTTGTCGATTTCGCGTACGGGGGTGACTTCGGCGGCGGTACCGCTGAAGAAGACTTCATCGGCGCAGTAAACCTCGTCACGGGTGAACTGCGTTTCAACGACTTCATAGCCCAAGTCTTTGGCAAGAGTGATTACGCTCGCCCTGTTGATACCTTCCAAAATGGAAGTGAGAGGCGTTGTTTTAATGGTTTTGCCGCGCACGATGAAAACATTTTCGCCTGTGGCTTCGGAAACGAAACCATTCGTATCAAGCATGAGAGCTTCATCATAACCGTCGCGCACAGCTTCGATTTTCGCAAGCACGGAGTTCACATAGTTTCCGCTTGCTTTCGCTTTTCCCATATGGGTATTCGGATGCATACGGTTAAAAGAACTGGTTCTCACGCGCACGCCCATTTCGAGAGCTTCCGCTCCGAGATACGCTCCCCAGTTCCAAACGGCGATAATGGTATTGATGGGGTTTTCTCCGGGATATACGCCAAGGCTTCCGAAGCCCACGAAACTGAGCGGACGGATATACGCGGAGCTCATCTTGTTGGCGACAAGGGTATCGATGGTCGCCTTGCAAAGCTCATCAACATTATAAGGGCAGGGCAAAGCCAAAATTTTGGAAGAATTCACCATGCGCTGCATATGCTCGCGAAGCCGGAATACGGCTGACTGCCCGTTGGCGCACTTATACGCGCGGATCCCCTCGAAATATCCTGTTCCGTAGTGCAACGCATGTGTCAAAACGTGAATCTTGGCGTCGCTCCAAGGAACAAGTTCACCGTCAAACCAAATAAATGGGGTAGGTTCCAAACCCGGCATAGTATTCTCCTTTCACGGCATGATGCCTGTATGTTGATATCTTGTAACATAAAAGTATACGTATCTAAGCTCCAATGGTCAAGCATTATTAGGCATGCTTGGAAAAATATTTATACGCATTTTTAATCTTTTCACAATTTTGTAAATTTTTGCCTGTCTCCGGCGAATGGCGGATTTCCGGCATAATGTTCCCCGCACCTTCCCGATGTCTTTTTTTTCTTGCAACTTACTAAAACCTTTGCTAAAAATTTTCTTTCAACAATATCAACCTTAAACAATACGGAAGGGAAAAACATGGATATCAATGCCTATTTCAAAATCAAAGAAAAAGGTTCGACAATCAGAACGGAAGTTTTGGCAGGTATCACGACCTTTATGACTATGGCGTATATTTTGGCGGTCAACCCAAGTATTTTAAGCGCGGCGGGCATGGACGCAAGTTCTGTTTTTGCGGCAACAGCCCTGAGTTCCGCCATAGCAACCGCAATCATGGCGCTGTATGCCAACCTGCCCGTAGGTCTTGCGCCGGGCATGGGGCTTAATGCTTTTTTCGCGTTCAGCGTTTGCCTCGGCATGGGATATTCCTGGCAATTCGCCCTAACCGCCGTTTTTCTGGAAGGTCTTATTTTCATTCTTCTGACAATCACCAATCTGCGCGAAGCTATTCTAAACTGCATACCTTTTGATTTAAAAAAAGCCATTTCAGCGGGTATCGGACTTTTTATCGCCTTTATCGGCCTGCAGGGGTCGGGCATTGTCATCGACAATCCGGCGACGCTTGTTTCCATGGGAAACATCACGAGCCCTAACGCCATTGTCACCATTATCGGACTTTTCGCCGTTTCCGTCATGTTGATATATAAAATCTGCGGCGCCTTGTTATACGGAATTTTATTCGCAACCGTTATCGGAGCGTTCTTAGGCGTTACCAAATTGGACACATTGTCCGCTTCAAGTTTTTTAACCCTGCCGAGTTTTGCGCCGACATTCTGGCAATTTGATTTCTCACAGGTTTTCACCACCGATATGCTCTTTGTTTTGACAACATTCCTTTTTGTCGACCTTTTCGATACGGTGGGAACGCTTGTCGGCGTCGCGACCAAAGGCAATCTCTTGGACAAGGACGGACGGCTTCCGGAAGCGAAGCAAGCTTTTCTGGCGGACGCGATGGGTACTTGCATAGGCGCGGTGCTCGGCACTTCCGCCGTCACTTCCTATGTTGAAAGCGCAAGCGGGGTTGCCGCAGGCGGCAGAACAGGTCTGACAGCTCTCGTCATCGCCGTTTTCTTCTTTATTTCTTTGCTCCTGGCGCCAATTTTTCTGCTTATCCCCTCAGCGGCGACGGCTCCTGCGCTTATCGTTGTCGGCTTGTTCATGATCAGCCCGATCAAAGAAATCGATTTTGACAATTTTTCCGTTTCAATCCCTGTCTTTATCACCATTATCGGCATGCCCCTCACGTACAGCATAGCCCACGGCATTGCCTGGGGCGTGATCAGCTATGTGATTATCAACATTTCCATGGGAAAATTCAAGGAAATCCACCCGCTGACTTACATCCTCGCCCTTCTCTTCATCGCAAAGTTCATTATTGAATAAATGAAAAGAAAAAGCCCGGCAATACAAAATTGCCGGGCTTTTTCTTTTTTATTAGGGGGTGTTCACATTAGTTAATATACGTTGCCATGATAACTATGAAACACACTTTAAAAAATAATGACAAACAGTTTTGACCGGAAGTTAACTAAATATTTTGGAAAACCTCCAGCACGTTATATATTACTTATGAACCGGGGTCGGGTTGGTTACATTTGTCGGAGCCGCGTTTCCATTTGGTGAAGGTTTAAAATCAAGCAACGCTTTCCAATCAGGACAATTTGGAGCAAGCTTGCGGATTGGCGTGAGAGCACGTCCTTTGAGCTGCGGGGAATCTGCAGCATAGCGGAAAGAGCGGTGGATTTGTGTCCAAGGGTTTTCATCTTTCTTTACACAATAAGGAACATCTCCGGACATTGGGTTGACAAATTCCCATACCACTTCACCTGCCGGGGTTACTTCGAACAAATGTCCATTGTTTGTTGAAGTGATTTGCCAGTTGCCATTTGGGAGTTTTTGCGCAGCACTTTGGTAGTCGGAATAAAAGCTGTTGGAATCATCGGTTTTGAAAGTCCAAACAATTTTACCGCCATTAAATGTTCCGTCACGTTCAATTTCATAAACAGCACTGTGGTTGCCGTCTGGACGCATAGTGCCATTATCGAAAATACTTACATTCCCGTTAGGCAGCCAGTTGCAGTCGTGGGAACCGAATAAAATTTGGTCGCCGCTGCGGGCATAACCTTGTACTTTTGTTCCTGCTCCATAGGCATAGGGATTGCCCCAACGCCAAACCATTTTTTTGGTTTTGCGGTCAACAATATACATTTCCCCCCAGTCCCGCGAATTGACAAGATATTGATCCGTTTCCGGATTATAACGGACAGAATTCCAATGTGTCCAGTCTGGACCTGCAAAATAAGCCGGTTTATAGCCATATGGAAGATGATAATTTGGATTCCATTGGTCCTTTGCTGTACCAATATTGTCTTTTACATGAAATTCCCAAACAACATTGCCTTTTTGGTCAACTTCAAGAATAGAATCTGGCCATACGCCTTCCAAAACTCTTCCGTCAGGATATTTAAAGCCATTTTTGTAAATAGTCGGATCGTTAGGGTCGCGTCCTTTGGCAATCATGTCGTCCCATGACATTTTTTCCCATACAAGTATGGCTGTATTGCCATTAGGCAAACGGTCAAAACCATGGTGAGCAACCCTGTTTTTATCACGTACAGTATATTCCCATACAACATTGCCGTCCCAGTCATATTCACGCAAAGAACCATGCCAGCCGCCAAAGGTTACCGGAGTATCAGCCCCTTGTTCAGCACGGAGCAAATTACCATTGGGAAGAAGCTCTGCCATGAATGCCTGACGACCGTTATGATTCCATTCATGGACAACATTACCTTCAAGATCAATGAGATAGGTTTTTGTTCCTCCTAAATGATTCGTATAAAGAACATATCCGCCATACGATTTGTCCTTTTCATACTGGAGAACCCCTAAAGGTCCGCAAATGGCTTCATATGCCAAAGATACAGATGGAACAAGATATAAAGCAGCCAACGCCGCACCGGCTAAAAATGAAACAAGTTTACGCATTTTCTCTCCTTAATTTTATAAATTAAAGCTCAACAGCTCACCAAATATTACACGTTATCCGTCCAATGTATCAAACAAGAACTTCATTCAAGTACCCATTTTATGAGCCGCACTTCATTGAAAAAAACATACAGCGAAGTTTTTCAGCTAAACTTTTTCTGAAAGAATGCTGTTTCATACTCCAGTTGCTGCCTGAATTTCTGCTGTGTTACGTATGCGCCAACATACGTATTGTTACCATACCGTTAATATAAAAGAAAAAATGTAATATACGCTACAAAAAATAAAACATCCTGCCTAAAATAACGGGAGGATATTTCCAGAATGTTTCCGAAAATAACAGCAAATAAATTCATACCGCAAAAGCCCGTATGATACATTCTTTGCCCAAAATTGTGGAAAGAATACTTATAGATACTGCAAGAAAATATTTATGCAAAAAGCCTGTCAAAAACGACAGGCTTTCTATATAACTATATGTAATAATATGATTTAATAAATTTTTGGAATGCTGAGCAGGCGCATGCTGGTTTCCTGAACAGAAGGACAGCCCACCAAAACCATTGTGGATTTGAGCTGACCTTTAAGCATTTCAATATACGCTTTCACGCCTTCCTTTTCCCCGCCGACAGCGGCTATGCTGAAAGGTCTGCCAATCATGACGGCGTCAGCGCCAAGCGCCAGCATTTTCAAAATATCCACGCCGTCACGAATGCCGCCGTCAGCCAAAACCGTCAACTGCCCTTTGACGCGCTGGGCAATTTCGGGAAGCACGTCCGCAACTCCCATCGCATGGTCGAGAACACGTCCGCCATGGTTGGAAACAACAATGGCGTCACATCCGACATCGGCGGCAGCCCGCGCATCGGCGGCGGTCATGATACCTTTCAAAATAAATTTTTTGCCTTTGGCATGAACTTTATCGACAATTGTTTTCAACTCTTCCGGACTTTTCGGAGAAACAGGGCGTCCCATTTTCGCAAGAGTGATAAGCCCTGCCGCGTCAATATCCATACCGATAATGGAACAGTTCGCTTCAATGGCTTTTTCCAATTTTTCATCAAATTCCTTGGAATCCCACGGCTTGATAAAAGGAATGCCGAAACCGCCCGCCTCGCTTATCGCCTTATATCCGCTTTCATGAATAAAAGCAGGCACGCCGTCCCCGGTACAGCCGATGGTTCCGCTTTCTTTACAGCCGTCAATCACGGCTTTCACATATTGCTCCTCGGTAATTTTTCCGCCCATATTGAAAGAAACACCGCCGATAGGCGCGGCAAGCACCGGAATTTCCAAATCCATGCCTAAAACGGAACAGCTGATTTCAGGGTTGCGCACTTCATGGATAAGGCGCATGTTGACATGAATATTTTTCAATGATTTCATATTATTATGAAAAGAAGAACCCGTTCCGCAGCCCCCCATTCCGGGAGTTTCCCCCGCGCAGGCCCTTCCGTCACAAACAGGACAAACCCTGCAAAAACCCTGCATACGCTCTTTTGCAATTTTCCGTACTTCTTGCATATCCATAAAAAAATTCCTCTCTTAATAAGTTGACTAACAAGTAAGTTTTTAATAGCACAAGCATTTTCTCTTGTCACTTATTCTTTTTTCAAAACGAGAATTTTCTTTTCGATTTTTAAATTCCTCATATTAATCCGTTGCATTAATAAAAATAATTACTTATAAAACAAGAGAAATATTTTATTTATAGTGAGGCATTATGGCATTAGCAAATCATTTTTATCAAAACCTTGCAGGCAGTTATCTTTTTTCAGAAATAGCAAAAAGAGTGAATAAATATTCCGCTGAAAATCCGGACAAAAAAATTATCCGTCTCGGTATCGGCGATGTGACAAAACCCCTTCCTCCCTCTGTTATCGCGGCACTGCATAAAGCCGTTGACGAACAGGCGACAGCCGAAGGCTTCCGCGGTTACGGTCCGGAACAAGGCTATGATTTTTTGCGTGAAACCATTGTCAATGATTGTTTCGCGCAGTTCGGCTTTGAAAAGGATGAAATTTTCGTCAGTGACGGCGCGAAAAGCGATATCGGCAATTTTCAGGAGCTTTTCGACATTTCCTGCAAAGTTGCCATTACCGACCCCGTATATCCCGTTTATGCGGATTCCAACGTCATGGCGGGACGGGCGGAAGCTCAAAAAGACGGGCGTTTTCAAGGAATCATCTACCTTTCCTGCACGTCTGAAAACAATTTTGTGCCTGAACTTCCAAAGGAACGTCCCGATATCATTTATTTATGCTATCCCAACAACCCGACGGGAACTGTCCTGACCAAAGAACAATTGAAAATATGGGTCGATTACGCAAGGGCGAACGAAAGCATTATTTTGTTCGACTCCGCCTATGAAGCCTTTATCCGCACCCCCGGCATCCCCCACAGCATTTATGAAATCGAGGGAGCCAAAGAATGCGCCGTTGAATTTAGAAGCTATTCCAAAATCGCAGGGTTTACCGGACTTCGCTGCGGTTATGTGGTTATTCCGAGAAACCTGTCTTTGAAAACCAAAAACGGCGGCAGCGCGGCTCTTCGTGATTTATGGCTCCGCCGCCAAACGACAAAATACAACGGCACGCCGTATGTGGTACAGCGCGCAGCCCAAGCCGTGCACGGCGAACAAGGCAAAAAAGAAGTCAAAGAACTGATTGACGCTTACCTGCTCAATGCAAAACATATCCGCGAGGGCTTCGCCAATATGGGGCTCACGGTTTATGGCGGAGTTGACGCTCCTTATGTGTGGCTCAAACTTCCGATCAACGATTCTTGGAAATTCTTTGACGAACTGCTTAATCAGGTCAATATCGTGGGCACTCCGGGTCAGGGCTTCGGACTGTGCGGTGAAGGCTATTTCCGGCTGACGGCTTTCGGCAGTTATGAAAATACCCTTGAAGCAGTGGAACGCCTTAAGAAATTCAAATTTTAATCCGTATGAATGACACTACAAAACGGTAAAAAAATATCCTGCAAATTCGGATAAGAGAAAACGCCCGGAACGCGCTTTTTTGATAATGCCCGCTAAAAACACAGCAGCATAAAAAACGGAGAATTTTTTCTCCGTTTTTTTTTCGATTAATCGCGCCGTTATCAATATAACAATGCAAATTTCAAACAAAAGCCATGAATTTCACGCTCTGTTCCGCATAATGCCCAATAACGCCGAATAAAAACAAAAAGCGAAAACAACAATGCAGGCCCCGGAAGAAATATCCAAAACATAAGAAAGCCACAGCCCTGAAAAACCGAACAAAAAAGAAAACAAAACGGAAACAACTATCCTGCCTTTAAAAGACCGCATGCAAAGCGCCGCACTGGCAGCCGGAGCGGAGAGCAAAGCCAAAACCAAAATTATGCCCACCACCCGGATCAATAAAATAATGCACAACGTCACAAGCACATATAAAAAATAATGATAGAAAGTTACCGCTATGCCCTGCAAGCGTGCAAATTCCTCATCAAATAAAAACACCTGCCAATCTTTATAAAAAGCGAAAACACTCAGCACAATGAACACGGCAAGCCCGAACATTGCCCAAACATCGGTTTTTGAAACCGTTAAGAGATTACCGAAAAGATACGCTTCAATATTCGGAGTGTAGTCCGGAATAAGCCCGATGAAAATAACGCCGAGAGCCATGCCGAGCGCCCAGAAAAGGGCGATGAAAATATCATGGGAAACATGGGATTTCTTATACAAGAAAGCGATGAACAAAGCCGAGCAAAGGGAAAAGAAAAAGGCTCCGAGCATGGGATCAAATTCCAAAAAATACGCAAGCCCGATTCCGCCGTATGCGGTATGGGCAAGCCCGCCGCTTATCATGAGCATTTTTTTTTCAATGATCAAATTGCCGGCAATACCGCAGACAATACTGCTCAGCACAATGACAATGAAAGCATATTGCAGGAATTGATATTCAAATAACGCAGAAAACATAAACAACCTTGACTACAAAATATCATCCGCCTCACTACGGCGGTGTTCCAGTCCCATCTCACAACATCCGCCGTTTTCCCCGTCATGGACATGATAAGGCAAAACGCGGTGCGGGTGCCCATGGGCGATCAAATCAATGGGGCAGCCATACATTTTCGTTAAAATATCGGCATTGAGCCTGGGCTCTCCGTGATAAATCAGGGTTTGGCTCAAACAGGCTATGCTCTTCACACAGGAAGCGACGGCGGACAAATCATGCGTCACCATGATAATGGTCATTTTTTTATTCAATCCCGCCAAGACTTCAAAAATATGTTCGGAAGATCGGGGGTCGATATTGGCGGTAGGTTCATCAAGAAGCAGCAGTTTCGGATCGGTCAAAATCGTGCGCACAAGAAGAAGTTTTTGAAATTCCCCTCCGCTCAGCTCCGCGATGGTCCGTTTCGCCAAATGCTCAATGCCCAGCAAACAAAGACATTCCATCGCCTCTTCATGCATAGCTTTCGTATAACGATAAAAAAAATGCCGTTTTTTGCGCAAATAGGCGCTCATGCAAACTTCAAGCACATTGATAGGAAATTTCCTGTTCAAATCACTAGATTGAGGCATATAGCCCAAACATGAGAAATTGCGGGGCGCTCCGAAGATTTTAATGGTTCCGGAATACGGAATGCTGCCGGCAACGGCTTTTATCAGCGTTGATTTTCCACCGCCATTGGGGCCTAAAATGCCTAAAAAAGCCCCTTCCTCCACTTCCAGATTGACATTTTTCAATGCTTGATGCTGTGCGTAATAAACGTTTAAATTCTGAATGGATACTACGTTCATTTCACATGTTTTCTTGCATGGTTTTCGCTAACTGCAGCAAATTATCGGCATAATTCTTCGCCAAGGGATTCAGCATCACAGCTTTTCCGCCGATTTCCCGCGCGAAAGCCTGTACTTGCCGGCTTGCCGTCTGCTTTTGATAAAAAATCGCTTTCACATTATTTTTCTTTGCAATATCGATAAGTTCCTGCAAATATTTCACGCCTGCCTCTTTGCCGTGCTTTTCCAAGGCATACATGTCCAAGCCGTAATCATCGGCAAAATATCCGAAAGCAGGGTGAAACGCAATAAATATTTTTCGGGAGCCTGTCGTAAACATACCTTTAATTTCCGTGTCCGTTTTTTGCAGTTTTTCAATATACTTTTGCGCGTTTAAATAATATTCAGCACCGTGTTCAGGATCCACCCCGCTTACTTCTTCGGCAATTTTTTGAACCATTGCCATAACCCGCCGCGGAGAAAGCCAAATATGCGGGTCACGGCTCGCGCCTATGCTTAATTCCGGATATTTTTTTGCGGCTTCCTCATGCAAGGGCACCACGCGCAGCGATTCCGGCAGCATACCGAGAATATTCAATTTTTCCGCAAAAACACCGATGGTGAAATAAAGTTTCGCTTCTCTTATACCGACCAATTCCTTGGGGCTCGGGGCATAGCTTGCAGGGCTTCCCCCTTCCGGAATAACACAGACGATTTTCGCCCGTTCCCCCACAACTTCCTGTACAAACTCAATTTCAGGGGCGATACTCACAGCTATCGTAAAATCGTTTGCATAAGCCTGCCAAGGCAGCAGCACGCAAATGACATACAAAACAAACGGCAATTTTTTCATCTTTTTCATTTTTCTCATCTTTTTCACAATGGAGTCCGTATTTTGAAACCTATTTTCAAATTAAAGCTTTATTTACGATTATTTCCGACGAATTGCAATAAAAAAATTACCAAGGAGAAAAGCTTTGCAAAATATCCATTCTCTGCTAAAAAGAAGTGTCATAAAAGGAGTGGGTATGTATTATCAGCACGACATAAATCCTGTGTTTTTCTCTCTCGGACCTTTCATCAATATCCATTGGTACGGCATGATGTATGTGATCGCCTTTTTTTTGGGCTGGGCAATTGCCAGATACCTTTCAAAACTTCCCTTTTCCAATTTCAGTAAAAATGATGTGGAAGACCTGATAACCTATGTCATTCTCGGCGTTATTTTAGGGGGAAGAATCGGTTATATTCTCTTCTATGATTTGTCTTATTACCTTTCCAACCCGTTGGACATGCTCAAAATTTGGCAGGGAGGCATGTCTTTTCACGGCGGCTTTGCAGGTGTTTTGCTTGTTTTGCTCTATTGGGCGCATAAAAATAAAAAAGATTATATTGAACTGACGGATTTCATAGCACCCTGCATTCCCATCGGACTTTTTTGCGGAAGAATAGGAAATTTTATCAACGGCGAACTTTGGGGACGTGAAACGGAACTTCCATGGGCTGTGATTTTTCCGAGCGGCGGAACAATTCCCCGCCACCCCAGCCAACTTTACGAGGCGGGGCTTGAGGGACTGCTTTTATTTTTAATCCTGTTTTTCCTCGCACGGAAAAATCCCCCCAAGGGGCTGTTATCCGCTGTTTTTTGTATCGGTTACGCCCTCGCCCGCTGTTTTGCGGAATTTTTCCGTATTCCCGACCCGCAGTACGGCTACTTTTCCGGCTGTTTCACCATGGGGCAAATCCTCTGTTTACCCATGTTCCTCATCGGTTTTATTTTGCTTTATTTCTGTAAAAAATGGAAAGAACACCCCGATTATGACACCGTCCGGCTTAAAGACGGTTCCCTTATCCGGGTAAGGCGATATAAAAAATGATTGCCGTAAGCGTTTATATCCTTTGCGGAATATTGTCAGGATTTTTTTCCGGACTTCTCGGCATAGGAGGCGGACTTGTCATTGTTCCGCTTCTTATCATCGTTTTTGAACACACGCAGCAAATTCCGCCTCACCATATCATGCACGTGGTTGTGGCGACATCGCTTTCCGCTTCAATTTTTACCTCATTTTCCAGTGCTTACGCCCAAACAAAACATAAATGCGTGCTTTGGGATCTTGTGCGTGTCATGAGTCCTTTCATTATTTTAGGCACGCTCATAGGCGCGGGACTTGCGAATTTTTTCTCTGCGGATTTCATGCGCTGGATTTTGCTTGTTTTTCTTTTTTGCGTCGCCACGCAGATATTTTTTGATATTTCCCCAAAAAGCTCCGCAAAATATTTCAGCCCTGCCGCCTATCGGATAACCGCTTTCATTATCGGAGCTTTTTCAAGTTTTGTCGGACTTGCCGGCGGCAGTATCTTCGTGCCGTTTTTAAAATACACCACAGGCGATATGCACAAAGCTATCGGCACTTCCTCCGCTTTGGCATGGAGTTTGGCTTTAGCCGGCGGTCTGGGCTATCTTATTTCCGGATATTCCGTTGCGGACCTGCCGCGCACAAATCTTGGCTATATCCATATCCAAGCCCTGCTTTGCATAGCTTTCACCAGTATGCTCATCGCCCCTTTAGGAGTGAAACTTTCCCATGCCCTGCCTGTGCAGATTTTGAAAAAAATCTTTGCGCTGCTCTTATATGCATCCGCAATGCGCACGCTTATCACGGTCTTGTCCTGACATCAAATTCCGTGCATTAAATTCTGTTTGAATAAAGATTTTCCAAAAATTCTTCCATCGCTGCGTCCATTTGCGGAATAAAATCTTTCAATTCAAAAGATTTTTCGCAATGCCCGCAATACATATAGGCTTCATGGCAGGTCCTTTTTATGAGCAAGGCTTTCGCACACTCCGGACACAAGACCGTTGTTTGCTTTTCACGGGAACTTCTAAAAAACATGGTATCTCCTCAACCGATAAAATGACATGCCGCCTTATGATCCGCGCTGCCGGACAAACAAGGTTTTTCTTCCAGACATCTCTTTTGCGCCGAAGGACAGCGGCTTGCAAAAGCGCAGCCGAGCCGCCTTTGCAAAAGGCTTGGCATTTCCCCCTGCAAAACAAGTTCCTGCCGGGGCTTGCCAACATACGGAGCCGAGGCGATAAGAGCTTTCGTATACGGGTGCAAAGGGTTTTCAAACAACGCTTTCCGCGGCGCCTGTTCAACGATTTCACCCGCGTACATGACCATTATCTCATCGCACATGAAAGAAATGACTTGCAGATTATGCGAAATAAACAGATAGGTTAAATCGTATTTTTCTTTCAAATCCAAAAGCAGGTTCAAAACCTGCGCTTGGTGCGAAGCGTCCAAAGCGGAAACGGATTCATCGCAAACCAAAAGCTCCGGTTTTGTGATAATCGCCCTTGCAATGGCGATACGCTGACGCTGACCGCCTGAAAATTCATGGGGATACCGAAAATAATATTCTTTTTCAAGCCCCACTTCTTCCAAAATATTTTCCACAGCTTCCCGCAAAGCCTTGCGGGATATTTTCTGCGCCTTATTTTTGTTGATTTTCAATGGTTCGCCGATACTTTTTCCAACACAAATCCGCGGATTTAACGAAGAAAAAGGGTCTTGAAAAATCATTTGCAGCGCATAGGGATTATAAAAATTCTCCTCAACGGGTCTTCCCTTATACAGAATTTCCCCGCCGCTTTTCGGCAATAACCCCACAAGCATTTTCGCAAGCGTGGACTTGCCGCAGCCGGATTCTCCCACAAGTCCGAGGCATACGCCTTTTTTTAAGTGAAAATTCACCTCATGCACTGCGAAAAAATCTTGTTTTGCGCTTATTCCTGTTCTTATGCCGAAGCTTTTGCTTAACTTATTGACCGTCAGCATGGTATTTTGGCAGATACGTGTCTATTTCAATATTCGCGTCTGCAAATGTCGCCATTTCATTGTAAATGACCTTGGCGGAACGAAGAAGCTGCAAGGCGAGGCTCGCCCCCGTCCCCTCACCGAGACGCATGGATAAATCAAGCATGGGCTTTTCGCCCAGACACCGCATGATTTTCTGATATCCGGGTTCCGCTGAAGCGTGGCTTAAAAACGCATAATCCTTGACAATGGCATTGATGGAATATGCCGCCGCATAAGCCGCGGTTGAAATAAAACCGTCAATGATGACAGGATGTTTCAGCGCACTTGCCCCAAGAACAACCCCGCATAATGCCGCAATTTCAAAACCGCCCAAACTTGCCAATACTTGCAGCGCGTCCGCATTCGGATATGTGTTTTTGTGCCTGTGCAAAGCCTGACCGATGATTTTCGCCTTATGCGCGATCCTTTCTTTTGACAAGCCAGCCCCCGGCCCGGTAATTTCAAAAGGGTCAAGCCCGAAATATTCGCAAAAAAGAGCGGTTGCCGGCGTGGTGTTCGCAATGCCCATTTCCCCGATGGAAAAAATCCCGTATCCTTTCCGCACGCCCTCGCAAACGGCATTCGCCCCCGCTAAAACAAGCTGTTCGCAAAGCTCCAAACTCATGGCGTCCTCACGGGCGATATTTCCGCTCATTTCAAGAGCGTTGATTTTTCTTGCCCGCCCATGCTCCGGACAAACGCCTTTATGACCTGCATCGAGCAAAAGAATATCCATGGCATTTTGTTTTGCCAAAACGCTGATTGCGGCGCCTCCCGATAAAATATTCAAAATCATGAGGTGCGTCACTTCCTGCGGGTTTTGGGCGACCCCCTCCGCATACACGCCATGATCGGCGGCGGCAAGCACATGAAGCGCGGGGTCTGTTTCAAAAGGAAATTTTCCTTGATAAATGGTGAAAAGCTTAGCGGCAAATTCTTCCAAACGCCCGAGACTGCCGACCGGTTTTGTTAAATTATTCAAATGATTCTGCGCCACAGCCAGCAAACTCTTATCGCTGGCGGCAAGGGCCGAACACAATTCTTGAAAGGAACGGAACATACGATACCTCGCATAAACATTGACAACTCATTCATACTGCAAAAACATAAAAAAATAAAGAGAAATGCGTTCCGCTAAAAAAGTATTTCCGCCGGCTGTTCCGCTCCGTTTATCTTGGTTTTTTTAAATTTTCATATTTTCCTTTGACAAAATCATTGTTTCTATGTATTTATTTTTTGTGCTGATGCCCGGATGGCGGAATTGGTAGACGCAAGGGACTTAAAATCCCTGGACCCGAAACGGTCGTGCGAGTTCAAGTCTCGCTCTGGGCACCACCATTTTTTTGAAGAATGAAAGCGGCAGTCTGCCGTTTTTTTATTTCCGCCTCTATTTTCTTATTTTTTCATTTTTCCGGTATTTTCCTGTTCTTTTAACTGTTGAATAATTCTTTTTTTTGTGCCATACTGACATAAATAATTTTTAGGTGAAGCATTATGAATGAACAACGCTTTTTGTCACAGCTTGAAGAGTTTTCAACGGCATTTAATGATACCAAAGGCAACGGCGTGACCCGCTTTTCCTGGTCGCACACAGCCACATTGGCCCAGTCATGGCTTGAAAAAGAATTTTCCCGCATGGGAATTTCCTTACGGGCGGACGGTGCCGGCAATTTGCACGCCCATATAAAAGGTAAAACCGACCTGCCCAGGGTCATTGTCGGTTCGCATTTGGACACGGTGCAAAACGGCGCAAAATACGACGGTTCTTTCGGACTTGTCGCCGCCCTCGAAACATTGCGCTCATTCCGCGAAGAAGGCTTCATTCCTAACCGCAGCATTGAATTTATCGCTTTCGCCGAAGAAGAAGGCGCAAATTTCGGAACGACCTGCCTCGGCAGCAAGCTCATAACCGGCATTATTAAGCCAAACGATTTGAAATCCCTTTGCAATGATGAAACAAATGCATGGGATATGCTTGAAAAATTCGGTTTGGACCCTGCCAATCTTGAAAACGAACAAATAGTTCCCCATACTGTTTACGCCTATCTCGAAGCCCACGTCGAACAGGAAAGAAGGCTTTTTAAAAACAACTATAAGCTCGGCATTGTCAAAGCTATCAGCGCCATGCGGAGTTACAGGATCATTTATCACGGCGAATCCGTTTTTGCGGCGACCCCGCTCAAGGAACGCAGGGACCCGGTCGTCAGTTTTATCGAATGCCACACGGAAATACAAAAAGCTGTCGCGTCCGGCATATTCCCCGAAAACACAAGGTTCACCGTCGGACAAATCTGCTGTAATCCGGGAACGCCGATCATGGTTCCCGGCGAATGTATTTTTACCATTGACATAAGAAATTTGGAAATATCCAATTTGCCCGCCATCAGCGAAAAAATCAAGGAAATCATTGTCAAGGTCGCCGAAAAGAACGGCATTGGCGTTGATATCGTGCCTCTTTCCAGAAGCGGCGGCGTAAAAATGTCCGAATTGGTGCAAAACGCCTACAAAAACGCCACAAATGAACTTGGCTTCGAATATTTTGAAATGAACTGCGGAACGGCTCTTGACGCCGCTCCCATGGGAATGGTCGTGCCGGCGGGACTTTTGCTTGTCGCCAACCAAGTCAATTCGGAAACAGGCGAAAAATACGCTTTGCCGGAAGATTTGTGCAGCGGCGCTTTGGTTTATGAAAAAACCATACGCCAGCTGGTCAGCGAATAAGCGGCAGCTCCGAAAAATCCTCCGCGGACAAAGGCTGACGGCATAGCAACACAGCAAAAAATCAGCGAAACAAATAAAAAACCGGTAGACATAAAAGAATTACCGGTTTTTTTATGCCGCTATCCGGCAATTTCCATAAGCTTTTCCCTATCGATTATTTTGACTGTTCCGCGGGATAGTTTAACGATTTCTTCGTCGCTGAAATATTTGAGCAAACGGCTGACCACCTCGCGGGCAGACCCCATATATTTGGCAATCTGCTCATGGGTGAGCTTTATTTCATCGCACCTGCTCTTTCTCATCTCTTCGCAAAGAAGCAATGCCAAACGCTTGTCCGCACGCATGAAAAGCACTTGCTGCAGTGTCCACATGGCGTCAGAAAGCCGTTTTGTGGCAAGTTCATAACCAAAGCATTTGACGAAAATATTTTTTTCGGAAACGGCATGAAATCTGCCCGGGCTTAAAATCATAAGCTCCGTGTCTTGCTCCGCTTCGACAATCACATCGAAAGAAATGGAATCAAGGACGCATTGAGCGGTGAAAATGCAGATATTTCCTTCTGAAAGCCTGTAAAGGGTGACTTCCCTGCCCTCTTCCGAAACAATATAAATGCGGATTTGCCCCGATTTTATAAGCACAAAACCTGCACACTCATCCGTCCTGTTGATATTTTCGCCTTTCTTAAATGTTTTCGTGCCCGAATAGGTTTTGAACTGTTCTTTTTCGCTTTCGGATAAATTGTTCCAAAAAGGATAATATTTTTGAAAAAGATTGTTTTTTGTCTGCATAAGCCCCCATTTGCCGTTTATTTTACATTTTATTTGCAATAATCTTGATTTTTCTTCATGTTTTGTGACCAACTCACAGATTTATTGTCTGCATTGTGGCATAAAGAAGTCATTAAATCAATTTTAAAAGGGGAAAATATGCAATTATCAGAATTTGTCGTGACGCTTTTTACCGGTAAAGCCAATCAAAACAATATCACCGTGGCTGCCGTCATGGGGCTGAATGCATTGAAGCAAGGGCTTTCCGCAACCATTTTGCTTATGGTTGAAGCCGTGGAATTCAGCGTGCCGGACGCAACCAAAGGGATCGACATCGGCGCTCCTTTCAAAGAAGTCGGCGGAATTTGGGAACAATTTATGGAAATGGGCGGACAAGTCTGCATTTGTGACGCGTGCTTGACCCACAACGGCTTTACAAAAGACCAAATTGACAAACGGTATGAAATCATCGGCGGCGGAGAAGTCATCGCCTTGCTTTCCGAAGCCAAGGGAACGCTGCAAATCACCTAGCCGCTTTTTTGAATTTCATTCAATATTTTTTAATGAGAAAGCGTTATAAGCCTTGAACCTTGCGCTCACAAGGGTCAAGGCTTATTCTTATCCATTAAAAAAATCAGGCAAAAACAAACATGCCCCGTACGTCCAAACGGTACGAACCGTTTTTTCCCTGAATATGGCAGCGTATCGGAATACTCGCGAAGAAAACTATAACACGGCGTCAAAGCCTTGATTGTCGATAATTTCCTTTGCCTGCTCCTTGGTAAGACAGCCTTCCCAAGATACGCATTTTTTTTCAAGGTCGACAACGATATTGTTCGCTCCGGCTTTTGCCATCGCCTCTTTCACGGAGTTGCTGCAATTTTGGCAGTGCATGCCATTTACGGTTATTGTTGACATAAGCGCTTCCTTTTTTGAGTTTTATTTCACCCATATAAGCTTTTTTTTGAATATGTGCAAGAGCCGTTTGCAGATATATGAAAAAACGCCGAAACAGCAAAAACACCATTTTCATAATATAGTAAAATCATTAAATATTGATTTTAATATTCATATCAATAACAATATATAAGTTTTTTTGCGGCGTATGTGCAAGTACATTTATATTGCACATCCGTATTAAACGGCGTATATTCAAATAAATTTCAGAATAGCATATCGAGGTTACCCTATGTTTGATTCAATAATAAAATTCAGACTTGAAGGCATGCATTGCTCCGCATGTTCAGCCCGTATCGAAAAAGTGATTTCCAAAATGCCGGAAGTGGAAAAAGTGAGCGTCAGCCTTGCGTCCGGCATGGCTGTGATACGTTTGCGGGAAAATGTTTCCAAGGAAGAAAGAAGCCGGCTCATTGAAAGCATGGCAGGCAAAATCGAAAATCTCGGATTTAGGGTTTTTCATATAGACAATTCCGTAAGCGCCGTGAATTTGTGGCAAGAACAGCAGGAAAGCATGCAAAAGGAACTGGCGGAAAAAAAACGCCGGGTTCTCATTGAAATTTTGTTCACATTGCCTGTGTTCATCCTTGCCATGGGGTGTCACGCAGGCTGGGTCGGAATTTCTCACGCATCTGCGGATTTCCATACTTCGGGCAAGGTGATTTTTTCCTTATCAGCCGGGCTTTTCATTTTGATACAATTCATTTGCACACTTATAGTCTTATGGTCCGGCAGGGATTTTTACATTAAAGGCATTCCGAGCCTATGGCACAAGTCGCCGAACATGGATACGCTTGTCGCCCTCGGAACCGGAGTTGCCTTTATTGTGAGCTTTTATTACGCCATACAGTTTTTCCGTGCGGATTTCATGCTGAAAAACGGAGAAACGGAATACGCCCTTTTGCTGAAACATGCCGTGCATTATTTGTATTTCGAGTCTTCCGCCGTAATCATCGCCCTGATTTCCTTGGGAAAATATTTGGAATTAAAGGCGAAGAGCAGAACATCCCTCGCCATAAAATCGCTTATGGACCTCTCGCCCAAGACTGTCATCCGCATAAAGGAAAACGGCGGACAGGAACGTATCGGCACAGAACATGTTTTTCCGGAAGATACGCTTCTTATCCCCAAAGGTGAACAAATTCCCGTGGACGGCATACTTGTGAAAGGCGAAAGCAGTCTTGACACCTCGGCAATCACCGGAGAATATATGCCTTACCCGGTAAAAGAGGGGGACAGTCTTATTTCAGGTTCGATCAATATCGGCACAGCGTTGACCATGCGTGCGGAAAAAACCGGCGAAGACAGCGTTCTTGCAAAAATCATCCGTCTTGTGCAGGAAGCGCAAAGTTCCAAAGCGCCCATTGCCAAATACGCCGACACGATCAGCCTTTATTTTGTTCCTGCCATATTGGGTATCGCTCTTCTGACGTTTGTTTACTGGTTTTTCATGCAGGAAAATTTCGGGCTCGCCATTTTGTTTACCGTATCCGTGCTTGTGGTGGCGTGCCCCTGCGCTTTGGGCTTGGCAACGCCCATGTCCATCATGGTTGCCACCGGCAGGGGGGCGAAGCTCGGCTTGCTTATAAAGAACGGAACGGCATTGGAGCTTGCGGGCAAAGCGGATACCGTGGTTTTCGATAAGACCGGCACCCTGACAAAAGGCAAGGCGGACGTTTCGCTCGAATATGTTTCACCAAGCGAAAATCCGCAGGAAATTATCTCTCTTGCTTACGCCATGGAGAAAAATTCCGCCCACCCATTGGCACAGGCGTTTTTAGAGAGTTTTTCCGCAAATGAATCGCTTTTGCCTTTGCTTGAAAATGTGCGGGAAAAAACCGGGCGGGGCATTTATGCCGAACATAAAGGCAAAAAATATGTTCTTGGCAATCAAAACTTCCTCTCGGAAGAAGGAATCACAATAAACGCTGAAGAGCAAAACCGCATTGACGTCATTACGGAACAAGCCAAAAGCCCTTTGTTCTTCGCTGAAATCGATGAAGCGAAAATAATAGCCCTGTTTTCCATTGAAGACAGCATACGCGAAGCAAGTTTCGCCCTTATCGGACAATTGAAAAAACAAAATATCCGTCCTGTGCTTTTGAGCGGCGACAATAAAAAGACCGTGCTTGCCGTGGCGAAAAAAATCGGCATTGCGGAAGAATCTTGCTTTTATGAAGTGCTGCCGACGGAAAAGGAAGCTTGCATTGCCAAGCTGAAAGAGCAGGGGCACATTGTGGCTATGGCAGGTGACGGCATTAACGACGCACCCGCCTTGGCTTCCGCCCATGTGGGAATTGTCATGGGCGGCGGAATGGATATAGCCCTTGAAGCGGGCGATATTGTTCTTCTGCATGGTATCGAAGGACTTGACACGGCATTGCGCCTGAGCAAAGCGACCATGAACAATATCAAATTAAGCCTTTTTTGGGCGTTTTGTTATAATATCATTCTTATACCGGTGGCGTGCGGACTTTTTTATTTCTCCCACGGCATAAGTTTTTCGCCCATGTTTGCGGGAGCCGCCATGGCGCTTTCTTCCGTTTCCGTGGTGACAAACGCTTTGAGGCTGCGTACGTTCAAATAATATGCGAGAAGATTTTCAAAAGCAATATCAACCTGTTACCTTGCTTTTTTGGCAATATTCGGTTTTGAGTGCCGTGCTCGGCATTTTTGCTTTGGTCTATCCTTTCCATGCTGTTTTTTGTTTCATTCTTTTAACGCTTTTCATTTTTTTACAGTATCCCGATAAACGTTTTCTGCGGATTTTGATTTTATGCGTTGTTTTTGCAGGGGCGTATCTGTATGCGCAATGGCGGGAACCGAAACAAAACGCAGAAAGCGAGGCGTATTACCAAACAAATTTCAATCCGTCTGAAAAACGGGAATTTTGCGGAAAAATTGAAAGTGTGCAAGGTTTGCCGGACGGGCGTTTACGCATCGCCCTTTCCGAAGTGCATAAAAAAACGCATAGAATTTGTCTGCATAACGATAAAAAACTCCAAGGAAAGCTGATTTACACATGCACCTATGACTTTTTTGCAAAGCGGCCGAGTGTCGGGCAATATCTGCAGGCGAACGCCGCGATCCGCCCTTTTCACCGCAGTTTGCGGCAATATTATCAATTCCAAGGGGCATGGTACGGAGCTTGGAATTATGACTATGAAAATGCGGTCAATGTGCAGGGCGAGGGAAAGTATTGGAGCAGGCAGCGGGAAAACCTGCGGTACGGATTTGTTTCAGTGCTTTTTGCCGAAGCAATGAAAAAACAAAATACAAAAAACAATCCCGAAAAAATTAAAACATATTTGAACAGCCCGCAAGGGCAGGCAAAAGCCATTCTTCCCGCTTTGCTTTTCGGGGATAAATTTTATTTGACGCAAAACACCCTCGATCTTTTCACCGCGCATAATCTATCCCATTCCTTGGCGTTATCCGGACAGCATTTGACTTTTGCGGGCATTTTGGCTTGTTTCCTCATCTTTTCAATTTCCTGCTTATACCCCCGCTGTTCTTTGCATATTTCAAGACCCCAGTTATCGGTTTCACTCGGACTTGTTTTAGGATTTTTATATTGCTGGCTCGGCGATTCGCCTTATTCACTGCTCAGAGCGTATACCATGCTTTTTTTTGCAGGCATAATTTATGTTAACGCCAAGCAGTTGACTTTACTTGATTTACTGTTTTATGCTCTGGCATTTTTTATTTTCATTCAACCGCTGTCACTGTATTTTTTGGGCGTTCAGCTTTCTTTTTCGTGCGTATTCGTCATTGCTCTGCTTTTGCCGTTTTTGCGTTTTATGTATGATACGCATTTCAGGCACGGAAATTTTTATATGCGGAAATTTTGTTTTCCGCTTTTTTCGGTGTTTGTTGTTTCCTTTGCTGTCCAACTTGCGATTATTCCTATTCTTTTGCTTTATTTCGGACAAATAAGCTGGTCTTTTTTCCTCAATGCCGCATGGCTGCCGCTTTTGACTTTTTGGGTGATGCCCGCCGCTTTTGCAGGATTTTTATGTTCGGCTTTTCCTTTCGCCCAAACGCTTTTGGACTTCGCCTGCCTGCCTGTTTCCTCTTTTATCCTTTGTTTGGAAAAACTTTCCGTTTTTTTGCCTGATTTCTTAATATCGGCACACGGAATACGCCCTTTGGGATTGTCATTCATCGGTTTTTATTTATTGATATTCCTTTTGTTCTTTTCATGGAAAAAACAAAATCCGAAAAACGATTTTTTTCTTCGCATAGCAATTTTTTGCCTTTTCATGCCGGTTTTTTTGCGTTTTATCCCTCTGAAACCCTATGTGCAAATTTCCCTGTTTGAAGTGGGGCACGGACAGGCAATTCATTTGCGGACCAACAATGCGGATATGTTGCTTGATGCCGGCGGAACACGCTCAAAGCGTTTCAATGTGGGAAAAGATATTGTTGCGAAAGCAATAACGCAAAACCGATTTCCAAAACTCGATTACATCGTGGCAAGCCATGACGATTACGACCATATCAACGGTATTGCTCCTCTTTTAAACATCTTTTCAGTGAAAAAATATGCGGAAACAAGTATCGGTATTGAAAAAAGAAGTTATGCGAAAAAATTTCTGGATAAAGAATTAACCATGCGAAATCTGCCGGCTGTGAAATTAGGCAGAGGGGATTTTCTCGATTTGGGAAACGGCTACGGCTTGGAAGTTTTGTATCCTCCTAAAAAGCCGGGTCCTTGGTCTTTGGAAAAATATACCGCCAACAACAGTTCGCTTGTTTTGCGATTAGTCAAAGACAGCCAAGGAATAGCATTGTTTTGCGGGGACAGCGAATCGCCTGTTTTGGAAAAACTTGCTGCCATGCACAATGCCAAACTCCATTCCCTGGAAGCCGATATTTTGATTTTGCCCCACCACGGTTCCGAAAGCAGCTATGCTGAAGATTTTTACGCTTCTGTCAACCCGCGGTATGTGGCTGTATCCTGCGGCAAATTCGACAGATTTAATTTTCCCTCCCAAAAAATCGTCACGTATTTTCAAAAGAAAAATATTCCTGTTTTGTCTACGGCAGACTGCGGGAATATTTCTTTTTTACATGAAGAAGAACGAATTTTTTTCAACAGGAAAATGGTTTTACAAGAATTTTATTCTATATTATAAGGAGATGAAGCTTTGCGCGAGGTTATCATAAAAGCTTTCGGACATTTTGAACCGGCAGCAGAGGCTTGCATACGGGAGCTTTCAGCGCTGTGCGCGGAATGGTATTTAGGTGAAGAAGTTTTCACCGCAGAAAACAACATGCTGCATATATATCACGAGGGAGAGTATTTCCCCCATGAGGAAACAGCGCGGATTTTGGCAAAATACATAAATGAGGACAGCCGGGGAAAGTTGGATATTGTCGATTATGAAGCATGGACCTTACGCCGTTATTTCTTGCAGATGCAATATCAGCGTAAAGAAGATTTGGAAAAAGGCATAGTGTATTTCCGTACTTCTTCGCTCAATCACGCACTGGAAGCTTCCATGCAGAAAAATAGTCAAACGGAGATAAAATGATGCAGACGGTTTTTTGTTGGATACGGGCGATGCGGCTTAGGTCTTTGCCTCTTTCCCTGTCCGGAGTGGTTTTAGGGGGAGCTTTCGCAAGTTTTGACCATGTTTTTTCATGGAAAATATTTGTCTTAAGTCTTGTGGTCGGTGTGCTTTTGCAAATTCTCACCAATTTTGCCAATGATTACGGCGACGCGACAAAAGGCCTTGAAGGTGCTTTGCGACAGGGACCGAAAGGCGTTGTTTCATCAGGCGTGATTTCGCCGAAGAAAATGCTGCGGGCCATTTTTTTTGTGGTAGCTCTCATCGTGCTGTTTTCCTTGCTTCTTTTTTATGTCAGCTTCGGAAACAATATCTGGGCATGGTCGATTTTCAGCGTATTGCTTCTTGTTTCCATATGGGCTGCCATGTCGTACACTATGGGAAAAAATCCTTACGGATACCGGGCTCAAGGCGATTTTTACGTTTTCATTTTTTTTGGACTTGTGGCGGTAGCGGGTTCCTATTGTCTGTATGGCGGCTCTTTTTACCATCTTCCCGGATTTCCGGCTTGCGCCGCGGGCTTGCTTTCCTGTGCGGTGCTTAATGTCAACAATATTCGCGACATGAAGAGCGATGCCGTTTACGGCAAAGAATCGCTCGCTCTGCGCCTTGGCGACGAATACGCCCGTTATTATCACGTCCTGCTTGTTTTGAGCGCTTTTTTATGCTGGCTGGTGTATTTCTGGGTTATGCTTCCAAATACGTACCTATTGCTTCTTATTCTTTATTTGCCTCTTGCGTACAGCGCCTATAAGGTTTATACGAGCCGCGAAACCCTTGTCCTTGACAGGCAGGTGGATATAACGGCGGCTTCCACGGGAATTTTCCATATAATCGTATCTATCATGCTCTTTATGAAATAACCATAACAATAAACCTCCCTTTTTGAAAAAAGGGAGGTTTATCGCCCATATGGGAAGATTTATATCAATGCCCCAAATACGCTTTCTGCACGCTTGGATTGGCAAGAAGATTTTCCGCACTGTCTTCCATAACGATACGTCCCATTTCCATAACATAACCGCGCGTGGCGATTTTCAGGGCAGCTTTGGCGTTCTGTTCGACAATAAGAATGGTCACGCCGTTTTCATTGACTTTTTTCACTGTTTCAAAAATAGCTTTCACAAGAAGCGGCGCAAGTCCGAGGGAAGGTTCATCCAAAAGCAAAATTTCAGGCTGTCCCATAAGGGCGCGGCCGATAGCGAGCATTTGCTGTTCACCGCCGGAAAGAGTTCCCGCCATTTGGCTCCTGCGTTCGTAGAGGCGGGGAAAAAGTCCGTATATCCAGTCTAAACTTTCATTGATGAGTTTTTTATTTTCAATGGTAAAGGCACCAAGCTTAAGATTTTCCAAAACAGTAAGCGAATTGAAAACACGTCTGCCTTCCGGAGATTGGGTAAGCCCCCGGGTAACGATTTCATGACTGGGAAGTTTGCTGATTTCTTCATCCGCAAGGCGGATACTTCCGCTCATAATGGTGGCAAGACCGCTGATTGTGTGCATGGTTGTCGTTTTACCCGCACCGTTCGCTCCCAGTATGCTGACGATTTCACCTTTATTGACATGCAGGCTGACGCCATGCAAAACTTCAACTTGCCCATATCCCGCCCGTAAATCTTTCAATTCCAAAAACATGTTACCCCCATTAATCATCACGGCCGAGATACGCTTCAATAACACGGGGATCATTGCGGACATCGTCCGGCAGACCTTCGGCTATTTTTGTTCCATATTCAATGGCGACAAGCTTCTCGCAGACATTCATGACAAGTCCCATATCGTGTTCGATAAGCATGACGGTAATACCCCGTTTTTGAATAGCGCGGATAAGAGTGATAAGGACTTCCGTTTCCGGCTGGTTCATACTGCCGGCGGGCTCGTCCAAAATGATAAGCTTGGGATCGGAAGCCAAAGCCCGCGCCATTTCCAAAAGACGCTGATTGCCGTAAGATAACGAGCCTGCCCGCGCATTCCACATGGAAGCAAGTCCGACAAATTCCAATTCCCGCATGGCGCGTTCAAGAGCGGCTTGTTCTTCCTTTTGCTGATTTTTAAAACGGAAAAGAGAGGAAAAAAGCCCGCTTCGCATACGGCAATGGCGGCCGGCGAGGACATTTTCTATGGCAGGCAGATTGGAAAAAAGTCGGATGGACTGGAACGTGCGGGAAATACCCTGCTCGACAATTTGATGAGGTTTGAGCTTTGTCAGGGATTTGTCCTGAAAACGGATATCGCCGCCATCAGGAACGTAATTTCCTGTAATAAGGTTGAAAACCGTTGTTTTTCCAGCCCCGTTCGGACCGATGATACCGATGACGGAACCGTCGGCGACTTCAAAACTCATATTGTTGACAGCTTTAATTCCGCCGAAAGATTTTGTGACATTTTCCAAAGAAAGCAAGGGAGTATCCATATTATGCGTCCTTTGCCCCTATGGTTTTCAGTTTTTCAATCCACGCAGAAGGAAGAACGTACGTGCGGGGGCGGGGAGGTAAAATTCCCTGCGGACGGATAATCATCATGACCATAAGGGCGATACCGAAAATAAGCATGCGGGCGTCTGCGAAACTTCTGAAAATTTCCGGCAAACCAAAAACGAGAAAAGCGCCTAAAATGACTCCCGCCTGGCTGCCGCCGCCCAAAATAACGGCGGCGAAAAGAAGAACGGAATCCCAAAATGTAAAAGAACCCGGTGAAATAATAGTCATTTTTGCGGCAAAAAGGGTTCCAGCCATACCTGCCCAAAACGCGCCGAGCATAAACGCCGTCGTCTTATAATGGGCGACGTCGATACCGCAGCCTTCCGCCGCGATATCATCTTCCTTTATGCAGGACAAAGCCCGTCCGAAGCGTGAATTATGAAGCCAATGAAAAAGAATGAGGGTTGCGAAAATAAAAGTCCAAATCAAATAATAGAATTGAATGTCTTTTTTGATTTTAATGCCGAAAAATTCAGGACGGGAAATACCGAAAAGTCCGTTGGCGCCGCCCGTTAATCCGCCGATATCATTGACAAGGGCGATACGCACGATTTCAACAATGCCGATAGTGACCATAAGCAGATAATCCCCGCGCAAATGAATGATGGGACGAGCCACCAAACCCGCAAAAAGGGCGGAAACAATGCCTGCAAGAGGAATGAGATAAAAAATGGGAATGCCGAAGCGGGTATTCAAAATAGCGGTGACATAAGCGCCGACCGCATAAAAAGCGGCGTGTCCCATGTGAAAAATGCCAGCCTGCCCTAAAATGATATTGAGGGAAAGGGAAAGAAGCGTGCCCAGACCTACGCTGACAAAAACAGCCGTCCAATAGGAGTTGAGCATTTGGGGCAAAACCGCCATGAAAAGGGCGAAAAGCCCGAAGCCGTAAAAATAGGAATATTTTGAAGATAGGTTTTTCGCAATCATAATTTGTCAGCCACCCTTTCCCCTAAAATACCCGTAGGACGAATGATGAGAATAAGAATAAGCACAAAGAAAGAAATGGCGTCTTTCCATGCGATAGTGAGATAAGCCGCGCCCAAGGTCTCGACAAGTCCGAGAATGAGCCCGCCGATCATGGCTCCGGGAATATTGCCGATACCGCCCAAAATAGCGGCGGTGAAAGCTTTCAGTCCATAGGAAAATCCCATGCTGTAATCAATTTGCCCGTAGGCAAGCCCGACCATGAGGCCTGCGACTCCGCCAAGCCCCGGACCGATGAGAAAAACCAGGGCGATAATGCGGTTCACATTGATACCCATGAGTTTAGCCGCTCCCTGGTCAATGGCGGCGGCGCGGATGGCGGTTCCTGTTTTGGTTCTGTGGATAAACCAATATAAAATAAGCATGAGCATGACGGACGCGGCAATGAGCACAAAGCGGATAAGCGGCACGCCCATGCCGAAGAGGCTGATAATCGTTGTCGGCCGAACACTTTCAGGATAAACATAATAATTGCCGCCCCAAATCAAAAGAATGGCGTTTTGAAAGAAAATAGATGCGCCCACGGCGGAAACAACGGCGGAAAGTCTGCTTGCATTACGTAAAGGACGGTAGGCGATACGTTCCAGAAGTCCGCCGACAAGGGCGACAAGTCCCATGACCATGAGGGCTACAAGGATAATGGAGCCGTAAACAGGCAGAATATCCGCAAGACGATAACTTACGAACAGCGTCATGCCAAGGTATGCCCCTATCGTGAACAAATCGCCGTGCGCGAAGTTGATAAGCTTAAGAACGCCATAAACCATCGTATAGCCGAGAGCGACAAGGGCGTAAATGCCCCCGATGGCGAGACCGTTGATAATTTGTTGAAAAAATTGCTCCATAACTAACCGTATCCAATAAAAATCTTCAGCACGAACTATTCATTTTTTCTTAAAAAACGGAAAAAAGCAAGTTTTTTCCTTAGATAAAATCATAAAAAAAACGCATTAGGCGTATTCTTTGACAATGCTCCTGTTTCTTCCCGCCTCTTTGGCTTGGTAGAGGAGTTTGTCTGCAAAATCAAGAAGTTTTTCAAAATCGCCGTATTCAATATGCTGTTTCGGAGTAAAATAGGTAATGCCCGCGCTGAACGTGACGGAAACGGAACCGGTTTCCGTTTCAACGTTCAAAGCCGCAACATTCTTTCTGAACCGTTCATCGATGTTAGGAATAAATTCTATGGCGACATTGGGAAAAAGAATAACGAATTCTTCTCCGCCAAGACGGCAGCAGAGATCCGAATCGCGAATGCTCTCCTGAATTTTTCGGGCAAATTCTTTAAGAGTGAGATCGCCGACAGTATGTCCGTACGTATCGTTGATTCTTTTGAAATGGTCAAGGTCGAAAAGAAAAAGAGCGCATGTATGCCCTCTGTCCGCAGCGAAATTGATTGCGTTGAGAAATTCTTTTTTAAGGGCGTTCCTGTTATAATAATTTGTCAGAGGGTCATGCGAAGAAATCTTTTCAAATGTCTGGGAGGATTGGTGAAGTTCATGTATGGTCGAACTGATGTGTTTGACAATGGACTGAAACGCGCCTGAATCATTATGAAGTTCATCGGAAGAAGCGTAATTTTTCTCTTTGCCGATCTCCAGTATTTGCCAAACCAAATTGCGCAGTTCCATTTGAATGGCTTTAAGCTGGGCTATGGAATAATTGCGAGTGTTCGGGGAATGTTCCAAATTGCCTTTTCTTATGGATTCGCAAAATTCCTGTATGTCCGCAAGAGTATTCTGTATTTGTTTAAATTCCGAAATGTCGTTTAAAAATTCGGGGGGATGAAACTCTTTTGCGTTTTGCTGCAAAAGTTCAAGAATAATATGCAGGATTTCCTGGGCGTCTTTACTTAATCGCGTATGTTCTTTGCTTAGTTCGTCAGCTTGTTCTTGAAAAAGTTTATTTTGTTCATCGCTGAAAGGCATAATCATTTATCCGTTTTTTGCGCTTCAAAACGACAAGTTCTGCCTCCAAGACACCAACAATCGATTTCTTTGACAGAATACCTGTTTCCTGTCTGAAAATCCAAAGCACCTTTGATAAAGCCTTCGTCATAGTGGCAGGTTTCCATGCCCGTATCGGGAAGCCCCGAACAGTCAAGGTCTTCTTCTATGGAAATAATAAGATTGATATCATCTTGGGAAACTTGTTCCACACGCAAAATCCCAATTTTAAATTCCTGCAGCTTTTTTTGAAGAAGAGAAAGGAAAATATAAAGCGTTTCCTGTTTTCCGACAAATTTTTCAACAAAACTTTTCCCTGCCAATTTTCCCGCTTCAAAGAAAATATGGTCGACTTTCTCTTTAGAGCCTAATTCCTGCTCTAAAACATCGCGTATGGTGAATTGAAAAAGACGGTATATTTCAAGACGGGTGTCTTCGCCGATATGAGGACGCCCTTTTTTAACATCTCCGATTAATTCCCAAGAAAACGGATAAACCCTGTTTGCCATAGTTTTTCTCTAATCATGCATAATTTATTGATGAAAAATTAGCACAAAAGAGAAAAATCCGCAAGCGATTAGATTTCGTTTTCAGCGTTCAGTTTTTCAAGACAGTCTTTTAACAATACTTTCGTAGGGGTGATGTCTTGCGGAACTTGCAAGGCAAGACGCTTTTTATAGTTGATAAAGATAGGTCCCGAAAGGTTCAGGGTGATGTCTTCCGGTTTTCCGTGAGGAATGGTCACCGTAACGAAAACATTGATGTCTTCCGCCGATTCCGCCTGCAAGATGTTTTGTTCCGCTTCGCTGAGCTTAACCGTATATTCGCTGAGGAAGAAATACGGGTCGGTAATCAAGACGCCGAAATCAGGGGTTTTTGTGCTTTGGTAAATATAGAAAGGCGAATTTTGCCTGTATTCGATGATGGTGTATTCCTTTTCATCGTCATAGCCGATAAGCCCTTTGGGCATATGGATAAATTTATCTCTGTCAAGCTCAATATTGCCGATTCGCGTTTCCATGAGTCTTGAATAATTGGCATTGTCGGCAAGTTCCTTATTGTCGGAACTGCCTGCTGAAATATTATCCTGCATGACACGCTTATAAACTTCTTCACGGTATACCGTCATGGTATCGGGAAGATTGATTCCGATACGGGCCTGTTTGCCCTGCACGCTGATAAGGGTAACTTTTATATCATCGCCAATATAAAGGCTTTCGCCCGCTTTTCTTGTTAAAATAAGCATATGCCACCTATAAAGTGTTAAATATAATTCAAAAGGCTTAAGTTCATAATCATGCTGGACGTTTGCAAAACCCCTTGGTACGTCACTTGCTGCTTTTTAATATTATTGAGAAGCGTAGGCAAGTCAATATCTTCAATATTGCTCATGCGCTCCTGCTGATTGAGCTGATGGGTCTGCATGACAGTCAGATTCGCTTCGACACGGTTGCTTCTTCCGCCGATATTGGCAAGCTTCGTGACCAAATGCTCGCTCATTTTTCTCAAATCTTCGACAGATTGTCCGCAGCCGTCGCTGTTATTGGTTTCACAGTACGCAATCAAATCCGAAATCGTTTCAAAGATATTGGGTTCTTCCACCGGGGTGGCGTGATTGCTGCCCTTCGCCTGATAAAGACCGCCGAAAATATCCTTGCCATCGTTGGTGATATGCACAAAATCTCCGGGAGCGATTTCATAGCCCTGTTCTTCCGCCCTGTTCGGACGGACGACGAATTGGGAGCCGGCATCAATGCTTACGCCGTTCTTCGCTTCAACATCGACGTATCCTCCCGGAACAACGACGCGAACAGACGTACTGCCTGCAGAAGTTGTGGCTTTTCCCGTCTCCCATGTCAAGCCATTGTCTTTGCTGTATTGAAATTCAATGGTGCCGTCTTGTCCGACGCTGACATCATCGGGAAATTTAATCTGCACATCGGATTTGAAAATACCCTGCGCATCGGCAGAACCGATACTGTCGCCGTAAACGTCCACTTCCGGAGGAAAATCGTTGTCATCTCCGATATAATGGGCGGAAGGACGGATATAGAGCATGGAACCGTTGGAAGGTGAAGTTTCCGCATCCGGATTATAGGCGGTGACTTGCACCGGCGCCGCAGTCGGAGGATTGGTGGGAGGAACGGCCTCAGGCAATGCCATATTGACAAGGCAGCCGTCGAGATTGAGCGTCGTGTCGCCTGCCGCAAGGGTTTTTGTCACCCATGTTTTTCCGCCGTCTTTTGAATATTCGTAAGTAAGGTCATTCGCTCCGCCGATTTCACCGTCCTGAGGAAAACGAATCATGGCTGTTTGAGGCAGCTCTCCCTGCACATCAAAAATCGCCTTATTGAATTCCGCACTTTCCGTCATGACTCCGAGTTTTTTCGTATAGGCGGGACTGTCGGTCTTATGTCCGGAAAAAATATGCGTGCCGTTATATTCCGTATTGGCGATATTCATCAGAAGCTCGAAATTCTGTCTGAGCTCCGTGGCTATCTGCATTCTGTTTTCAGGAGAATACGTTTGCGAGGACGCTTGTTCGGCAAGTTCCGTGATACGCGTCAGCACGGTTTGCGCTTGCTGCAGCGCTCCGTCCGTACTTTTAAGCCAGGCGCTCGCTTCTTTGGAGTTGTCGATATAGGTCGCGTTGATATTGATGGAAGCGCGGTAATTGAGAATATGCACCGTGCCTGTCGGATCGTCGGAAGGATTGTTGACACGTTTTTGAGTGGACATTTGTATGCCGTAATTCATGTAATCGCTAAGAATAGTGTTCATATTCTTGCTCATTGAATTATACATCATATTATGGGTAATGCGCATACGGTTCTCCTTTCAGGCTTGCTATTGCTTCAATCCGAGCAAGGTTTCAAACATTTGGTCTGCTGTGGAAATAAGCTTTGCAGCAGCTGTGTAGGAATGTTGATATCTGATCAATAAAGTAAGTTCTTCGTCCAAGTTCACGCCCGCAACGGATTGGGCTTGTGTTTCCGCTTCATTGGCAAGGGTTTGGTAATAATCGGCATTGAAATTGGCGTTTCTTGTGTCAGAGCCTATATTTCCGACTATTGCGGCGTAATAGGATAAAAGGCTTTCTTCCCTTGTTTCCCAAACCGTGGTGATTTTAATGGGAGCTTCCGCAAGCTTTCCGATTTGCTGGGCTATTGTTCCGTCGCCGATATTGCCTTCCGTCTGCCCGTCAATGGAGGCGGAGTTGATATATTCCGGATTATCCACCAAATTCGGGTTGATATGGATAGTCGAAGCGCTGTCGCCTCCGAAAAATGTGTTGATGCCGAGAGCCGCCCAAAGTCCTGTCGTATCGGAACCCATTTTAAATTCCACGTCTTCGGCGGCGGTCAATTGAAGCATACCGCCTTCAATGGTCGCTGTGACAAGTTGTCTGCCGTTGTCATCGACGAAACTGCGGTTGATGGCGGCGGCTACATCCTGCAAACTGTGCTTGTTCGGATCGAAGTTTTCAGGAGGATTGCCGGCGGGATTGAAATTCAACGAACCGGATAAAAGAGGTTCTCCGGTCTTATCATTATAAAAATGCAGATTCAGGTTTCCTTCGGTCAGTCTGTCGTGGAACGCATACGTTTGCCAATCGCTGCCAAGAGCCAAATCGGGTCTTTCGATTTTTGTCGTTCCGAGTATATGGTTGAAACCGTCAAGACCGGTGCCTTGGCTGTGTATGCGGTTCACTTCCCAAATAAGGCTTTCCGCCAACGCGTCAAGCTGGGCTTCGTATTTTGATATTCTTTTGTCGCGTACTTCACAGTATGCCCCGAGCTTGCCCCCTAAGGATTCCATATCAAGGTTCTTGCTGACGTTGATAGGGTCACGGGTTGGTTCGTGCCAAAAGACACTGTCCTTCGGAACGATATAAAACTTATCGCCGATGTCGAAATAAGGGGTATCGCCTTCTTTCAGCCCGTCGCCGGAAAATGATATTTTCAATTCCGCAATGTCAAGCTTTTCGCCGACAGGAGGAACGGTAAAGACATTGTTTCCCTTGGAATCGGTAACCCATGATTTTCCGCCGTCGATGGAAACTTTAAATTCCGTCGGGCTGACAAATTCCATGGTGTATTCATAGGCGCTTGAACCTTCGAAATGCAATTCGCCGGTAAAGTTCTTACAGTCGTTTTCGTAAAAAGGACCTTGGTTGGAAAGATGGTATTTGGTTTGATTTTCAAGCAAAGGCATACCTTCCTTGAGGTACACTTTGAAATCTCTGGGACCTTTGTCCTGAACACTGACATCGACCAAGGTGCTCAGCTCACGCACCAAAGCGTCACGCTTATCCAAAAGGGAATTGCAATTGTTGCTGGGCGGATTGTAGCTCTTTGCGATTTCTTGGTTTACATCAGCCAGTTTGTCAATGATTTCATTGACATCTGATATCGCAAGGTTGATATATTCATTCATTTCCCTTTTGGTGTCGGCAAGGGCTTTGTTCGCATTTTGATAGAGCATGGTCAAATTCTGCGTTTTTGAAATGATATCTTCCCTTACCGCCGTACTGCCGGGATTGGTGCTTAATTTTGTCCATGCCTGCAGGAAGCTTGACAGCTGATCGTGGATACCGTCCGTATTCGCCTCGTTAAACGTGCTTTGCACCGTTTGCATGATGACGGATTCTTCACTCCACATATTGAAAAGCCCGTTTTGGGAAAGATAATTATTTTCCAAATAACGGTCAAAATTGCGGTATATTTCTTGGGCGTAGGCACCTGTTCCAATTTGACCTGGTCGGTAGTCAAAAGGAGTGGACTCTTGGAAACGGACAGATTGGCGGACATATCCGGCTGTATTGCTGTTCGCAATATTGTTACCGGTGGTGTTGATGGCGACTTGGTTCGCCCGTACCGCATTGTTTCCTATATTGAGTAAGTTGCTTACGCCTGTCATGATGATGCCTCAAATGTGTTTTTAATATCTGGCGCTGAATACGGCCGCCTGAGGATGTTCCTTCGCGTATGTTCCGCGTCTGCTGTAATTGGTGCGCTGCGGAGGTATGATACGTTCATGCAGATAATTCAAAAGGTCCTTGCTTTGGTCCAAAAGCCCCAAAGAAAGGCGGGTGTTCAAAGACGCCTGCCTTGCGCAGGCTTGTTCTTTCTTGTCAATGCTGAGCCAAAGGGAGAGAATGATTTCCCTTTTGTCTTCGGGAAGCATTTGGGCGTAATCTTTTAAACGCCCTCCGCCAAGGGCTTGGATAATGCTTTCTTTTTCCGTAGCCAGCTGCCTTAACAATTCGTGAATGGAAAATTCAATGGTCATAACTGCGTCGGTATCACGTTTCATGAGCAGGGAAAATTCTTCCTGCAAAAGCTCTTTCATGAGATCTAACGCCTTATCTTGGCGGTTTAATGTATCTTGGATATTTGCAAACATGTGATTCCTCCGTCAAATTTATGTCACATCAATTCTCTTTTTGGTCTGCACTAGGAAATTTCTTCCTTGGCGAAATACGGTTCAGGGTTTATGGAAAGCCCGTTTTGTCTTATTTCAAAGTGCAAATGGCTGCCATTTGTCCGACCGCTTGAACCTACTTTTGCAATTTGTGTGCCAGAATTGATTGTATCGCCTGCCTTGACAAGAAGCTCGCTGTTATGCCCATATACGCTTTCAACACCGTTGCCATGGTCGATAATGATCATGTTGCCCAATTCCCTGTCTTGTCCAGCAAACTTCACAATGCCTGTTCCGCTTGCCGTGACCGCGCTGCCATGCTTCGCCTGAATGTCAAGCCCGGTATGCCAAGCCCTCTGCTTGTTGACAGGGTCGAATCTCCAGCCGAATGAAGAAGAAATGGAGCCGGCAGCAGGCATTTGAAATTCATTTTCCAAAGGCTTTGCGGAAACATTGTCAAAAACGGGGGGAGTGCTGATAATTGTGCCGCCGCCTATATGCGCAGCGGTTTCCATACCCTGCCCTGTTTGCTTCTTTGCCTGCATTTCTTGAATTTGAGCTTCTTCCTGAGGAGACAGGGAAGCCACAAGCGTACCCATTCTTAAAGCGTCTTCCAAGCTCGGAAGCTTGAATGCGGGCTTAATTTGTTCCGTTTCCGCTTGTGCGGGCTTCGTATTTTCCGCCACTTGAATTTGCGTGTCAGGCTTTTGTCCCCCGCTTGCCAAAATCATCGCCCGTCTTTGTTGATAAGGAATATAGGTTGTTGAAATGCCTGCCAAAATATCATTTTGCATGCTCTGTCCAATCCCCTGACTTTGGATTTCCTGACCGGACACCGCCTGCCGCGCGTTTTGTTCCGGTTTTTGTTCAGGCTGCCGGATAGGCGTTTCTTGGTTTGTCCCTGTTTGGACGGTCGGTTCCGCAACCTTGAACGTGCGCGCGATGGAGGCGCTTCTGTCAAAATAATCTTCACGGGTCGGAGCTTTCACTTCCGTTGTGCGGGGGCTTTCCTGATATTTCTTAATAGGATTTCCCTTCTTGTCCAAAATGGCATGCTCGCGCTTTTCAGGCGGCAGGTTCGTGGTATAGGTTGTACGGATGATTTGTGCCTGCTGTTCTTCCTTCGCTTGATTTTGCGTTTGCGCCGCCCGCTCTTGGGCAGGAGCTTCGGCTGTATTTTGCGCTGACGCTTCCTGAGGCGTTACGCTGTATTCTTCATAGAGCTGAGCCGTGTTGACGGGCTTTACCGGATTTTGCCTGCCGGCTGTTTCAGCCTTGGCTTCAAGAGAAACGTCTTGCGCAGCGGGTTTTGCATTTTCTTCAGGCAAAAGAGGTGCCGGCTTCACCGCCATACGGATGCGGCTTAATGCCCCGGTTTGCGGAGTGCCCGCGGGACGGGTCAATTGTTCGACCATCATATCCGCAAGCCCTATTCCGCCCGCGCTTGCCATGCTCTTGCCAAGTTCCTGACTGTACATGGACTGCCAATACTCTTCTTCCTTGCTGTAATGCATGCCGTTCTTCGGAAGGGAAGAACGCATTTCATCCCACATCTTCTGAATGAAAATAGCTTCAAATCCTTCAGCCGCCTTGCGCAATTCCTTTTCTTTCAGCGCTTGGTCTTGGGAATTGCTCAGAGCGTTCAAACGGCTCTTTTCAGTGTCCAAATTACTGTGACGGGCGCTTTGCATCGCCATATCCGTCATCATATTCATTGCTTGGCTCATTACAATACCTCCAAGTCCGCATAAAGGGAACCGGAACTCTTCAATGCTCTCAATATGCTGATAAGGTCGCGGGGAGTGGCGCCAATGGCATTCAATCCATCAACGAGTTCCTGCAGGGTCGCACCTTCAACAAGATGTAAATTGCGGGATTCTTCCTTCGCCATAAGGTCTGTCACAGGTGAAGCGACTGTCGTTCCTTGTGAAAAGGCGTTGGGCTGGCTCACATCGACGCTTTCCTGAATGGTCACCTGCAGGCTGCCGTGGGCTATGGCAACCCGGGCGAGCTTTACGTCCTTACCGATAACGATAGTTCCGGTCTTTTCATCAACAACGACTTTTGCCGCATTTTGCGGGGTAATGTTCAGATTTTCAATGGATGCCATAAGAGGAACGAGATTGCCTTGGAACTCGGCGGGAATTTGCAGTCTGATCGTGGAGGCGTCGTTTGCGGAGGCGTATTCGCCGCCAAGGCTGTCGTTAAGGTGTTCTACCGTTTGCTGGGTTGTTGAAAAATCATGCACATGCATATTGATAACCAATTCTCTTTGGTTATTGAAAGAAAAAGGAACTTCGCGTTCGACGGTCGCACCGTTCGGAATGGTCGCCACCGTAGTATGGTTTTTTTGGGCGGAAGCGGCAGCGCCTTGGGTGGAAAAACCGCCGACAACAAGCGGACCTTGGGCAATGGCATATACCTTGCCGTCAATACCCATCAAAGGAGTTTGCAAAAGAACGCCGCCCTGCAGGCTTGAAGCGGAGCCGATACTTGAAATGGTAACGTTGATTGCACTGCCGGCTTTCGCAGAAGCGGGCAAATTGGCTGTAACCATGACGGAAGCCACGTTTCTTGCTTCCACTTGGGCGGAACCTGCGGCGATTCCCATTCCCTCAAGCATATTGCTCAAAGAAGAAGCTGTTAAATCATCCCGTCTGTCACCTGTTCCGCCAAGTCCGACAACCAAACCGTAACCGGTCAGCTGGTTGTTCCGTACTCCGGAAATGCTTGAAATATCCTTGAGGCGGACAGCAAAAGCGGAAGGAACACAGAGTATGCCGGAAAGAAACAGCAGCGCTGTCATGCAAATAAAAAAATATGTCAAAGTTTCGACAGAAGAACGATTCACATGAAGAGGACATTCCATAGTATTCTTGATATATTGCATAGTTACCGCCTTTTTGTTTTTGGAGGAAATCGTTTCAAAAACAGTAAAAATAATTCTTGCCATATATGTTGCCATTATTGTGCCATTAATAAAATATCATGTTTTTTCAAATAAATATGAATAAAATTTTACCGGCAGTTATATTTTTGGCAGCTGTTTTGTCATAAAGAAGCTCGGTTCAAAAACGTACGGAACGATAAGAAAAAAAAGTGTCGTATTTTTCTAACGGAAAAGTAAAATATATCGCAAAATCGGCATAAAAAAATGTTGACTTGGTTTTAGGTCTTATGCTACTAATATGTTCTCAAAGCGGAGAGATGGCAGAGCGGTTGATAGCGGCGGTCTTGAAAACCGTTGAGGATTTGCGTCCTCCGGGAGTTCGAATCTCTCTCTCTCCGCCATATAAGAATTTAACCTCTTGTAAAGAAATAATTTTTACAAGAGGTTTTTTATGTTTAATCTGCAAGACAAAAAAATTACTTGGCTTTGCCGTATTCACACAGCGACCCGCTGGTCAGAGAAGTTCGTTACGGAACAGCAACAAGTGTTGCAGCATATCTGATGAAGCAGGGTGCGGTTGTCTTCTCCCCTATCATATACGGACATCAGATTTGCCGATACGGCATAGATACAAATTTCAAACGATGGGCTGAACTTGATTACCCCATGATTACACGGGCTGATGACTGCATGGGGTGATGAGTTATGGCTCTTGGAACTTGACGGGCAGGACACCTCTTTTGGCGTTCGGGAAAAACTGAACTGCGTGTGCGGGCTGGATATTTTTAATCTTTCTTATATTGTTATAAATAACAATTCAATTTCAACCACAAAAAAGACTGAATTGATTTCCTGGCTTTTTTGGAATTGCAGCATTTTTAAAATTAAGAATTTTTTTAAGAGGCACCGCTTTTGTTTGGGGTTTCCGCAAAACAATCAACGCCTGCAAATTTGAAATTCTCAAAAATAATTTTACGCTCAAAACAGCATTATTCCGGAACTGCATTATCCCTAAAACAACATTCAAAGAGGGGACACATTCGCTTTGCAACCCGTTTAAAATTTTCGGCTTCTCTTTAAATTTCTCCTCCGAATTTTTCTGTTCGCTCACAATGAAACGCTTGCAACGGAACCGTCAGTCTTTGTATGGTTTATACGAAACAATGCTCTCTTGATTTATCATCAGACTTTTTTACCTCGACCACTGCCGTATCTCCATGTACAATGAACAAAATAATAAAACCCGAAACGAATAAGCTAAAATATGAAAAGACAGAGAAAATGTATGCATAACCTATTCAAATCCATACATTTTTACATACAGATGCATGCATTGGACTAAAATCTCCCTTTTTGAGATGAAAAATATTTTTTTATTTTTAAAATCTAAAAAATTGCATTTTTATAATACATTGATTTTACTTTATAAAACTTTAATTATTGGATTTCAGAAAGAAAAAAACAAAAAAATACGGACAATTTTTTGCATAGCATATTGACACAAAAAAAAGAAATTTTTACTTTTTCAGAAAGCCATACGCTCTTTATGTGGTAAGAAAATTACCGATTACCCTAATTCATAAAGGTTTTTACAAGAATTGCCCAATAGTTGCAGAACTCCCTAATCTGTGATTTTTCTTGTAAAAACCTTTTTGTATACAGCTAACCGTATAGTTTTATGTACAATTTTTATAAAATTTTTAAATTTTCCGCCATACGCACTGCCGGCTCGCCATACCACGGATACCAACCATGTTTTTTACAGGATTTATTGTTTCAAACAATTGCGGCGGTTATTATTCATAACACGCATGCGTCAGAAAAGCTCTGCGCACACAGTATCCTGCCATGCCCCCGCTCTCGCTTGCGAAAAGAGCGGCTGCTTTGCTGTCCATTTCTGTACGGATCGTTTCTCTCCTGCACAAATCGCTATACGCCCCTTCGGGTGGCTTTGCTTCGCTCGTACAGCTCTGCTCTCCATTTGCATAGGGGCTCTTCCTTCGCCATCGCAAACGACTGTGTCGCCATTCGGTGGGTGCGTGGCGCCAGTACATCCTGTACTGTTTTTTTTACTGTCGGCAACGCACACGTCGGCACCGGCTCTGCCGGTTTCCACCAAGGCGATGTGGTTGCCTTTTATTTCCGTCATGATGAAATCATAGGCTTTTCCCCCGAACTCGCCTTTTTCAAACACGGGCTCGAAAAAGTAGCCTGCTGAAAACTCCATGCGTTCGCCGCTTTCGATTTTGCGTATGGCTTCGCCGTCCGTAATGGTGACGCTTGCCTGCAAATAAGGTGCGTTATACGCGCAGTCCGTGCCTATGCTGCCAACCCTGTGCTCGCGCTGCGGGTTTTCCGCGCTGTCCACATGGTGCTCCCGCGTTATGGGCAGTCCGTTGAACGTGTGCGCCGCTTTTTTCAGCTCCTCGCCGCTGCGGTAGCCCATGTATATTTTATCAGGGTCAAACCCGAATTCCTTAGACCTTGGAATTTCATAACCGCGGTACGGGTCCACGCTTTCCTTGGTGATGTTGCAAAGCTCCACATGCATAAAACCGTTCACGTCTATGCTGCGCTTGCTTGCGCTGTCCATGACTAAATTTTGTCTGTTCATATTTTTGTCATCTTCCAGTATGGTTATTTCAATGTTGACAACTTCACCTTGCAGGGGTATAGTTTCATCAAAAGCTGGTTGCGAAAAGTGCGAAGGCGCCTCTTTTTGAGGCTCATTTATCCCGTTCGGGGTAAAGTGGTAACCTTCAGCAGTCCCTCCGGCTTTTTTTGTATCTTCTGTTATTTTTGTCACTTTATAGTGGTAGGCTTCGTTTTCGTTTTCCGTATTTTTTCTTGTTCCCACATCAACTTTTATTCCCGCTTTTATCTTTTTGCCGTTAATTTCCTTTTCCACTTCATGTTCAAAATAATGGAATTTAGAAAAGTCATCTCTTGCATGGCTTAAGCCTTTACTTGTCTTGTAATGCTGCAATACGTCCGGCACGTCTTCCAAAAAACTCGCCTTTGTTTCGCTGTCAGCAATTTTTCTTCTGAACTCTTGCCAGCTTCCGCCCGTAAAATGAATATCCGCAGGTTGTCCGTTTATCGTCGCCGTTACGTATTTTCCTTGCAAATTTTCTTGAAAATACTTATGCGCGGCTTCTTTTTTATTGCCGCCGTGTTCCTCAAGATATTGCGCAAAGCTCTTACTTGGTTTTGCATACGGCTTCAATTCGGTTGTTTGCACATCCTTTATTTTTGAAATGTTTTTGCCCATGAAGCCCTGAAACCCGGCAATAACGTTTCCGTTTTCATCAAGTTTGACCTTTTTTCCGCTTTTGAGCGTTATCCATTGTTCCTTGTCTTCCGCCATATCATTTTTTCACACTCGGAACGATCAGCCGGAAGCGGCAGTTGCAATTAATAAGCTCTCCGGGCATTACCCATTTGTTCACGTCCTTGTCGTACATGCCCTTGTTCAAATCAAAGGGCTTGCCATCAAAATGCTTATGGGTTTCACGGCTTGTTTTCGCCCCTGGAATATGCACCCAGCGAGCCTTTGTTATGCCCGTTTCCAAGGCTCTCGCCCGGGAAATGGTTTGCATGGCTTTATTGGTTTGGTCGCGGGCTATGATTTTGGCTTTGCGCTCCGAAACGCCGAAGCGTTCCGTAAGCTCTTTGCGGATGTATTCCATGTCCCGCCCGTTTTTCACCGCCTGCATGATTACTGTCTGCACTTGGTCGAAATACATGGTGTGTATGCTTTTTATGAGGTTCACATTTTCGGCGACGGTCGCCTACAAAATATCGTTCAGCTGCCGTGTCATCCGAAAATCGACGGTAAAGCCTTCTTCCTTCAAAATGGATTTCAGGGAAACGGCAGCCCCTTTTTCCGCACGGCTTGCGAATTTTTTATTACAAAAAACACTTTACTTTTGAAAAATAGTCATTATAATTAATAATGTGGTAACTCCCCCAAATGGGGGCGCATTGGCTTCGACGTGGATAAAGAAGCCAAAGTTGCAGGTCGAGGTGCCGCTGGCCTCGTTAAAAGCGGCAACAATGTAATTGCAAACGACGATTACGCTTACGCATACGCTGCTTAATTGCAGTTATGCCCTTTGGGTTCAATAAGCAACTCACGTCAATCTAGGAAATGTCTGATATCTTAGTGCGATGTCATCCTATCAGGCTGGCAGAACCTTTCGCCTTGCGGGGGAAATGCGAGAACTTACACAAGGCTAACCATGGACAACCGGTTTGAGGGTGACGTGCATGGTGATTTCATACTCAAACTAAACCTGTAGACGCTTTGCGTGGATTGTTCGCGGACGGGGGTTCAACTCCCCCCGCCTCCACCAAACAGAAAAATTTTTCAGTCCGAAAAAATATTTTTACCCATAATATTCAACATATTATGGGCATTTTTTTGTCCTATACTGTCCGATAAGATCCTGCCTAGTCCATATACATGGGGGTACACCATGGTAAATTTAAGCCTGAAACCTGGTATGATAGTTCAAAATGTATACGCGGCATGATTAAAAGTTAATAAGTTTTTCTTATTAATTCCTAATCATTAATATAAAATTTTTCTCTATAATGTATGTAAATGAAACTATATTAATGGGCGATGAACGTTTTTTGATAATAAACACATTACAAGCACAATTTCAGATACGCTTGAGGAACCTGTTGAATTTGTGAGAAAAAACAGCCGAACAAAGACGATTATTGACGATAACGGGCGGCAAGCAAACAAAAAGGAATACCCCATAAAAACAGTGCGTAAGGCGACTTTGAATGCCCTTCCTCTCTGTGATTACAGTATACATACCAAGAATACGCCGATTAGTTTGGTGATGTACCGTGACCGAATGGAAATTATCAAAACCAGCGGGATTTACGACAAGATTTCTGTCAATGACCTAGATAAGATGCGTTGACACAAGAACCCCACGATTTGCTGGCATTTGGAACAATTGAAAACTGCTAAAAATAGATATTCCGGTATCATTATAATGATGTAGAAATTTGTAATAGATAGACTTCCTGAACCAATTTTCAGTATTTGGTACAACAATTTTAAAGTAACCATGAAAAATAACCGTTGATAGAGAAAACAGCACAAGCGAACAAAGTATACTGGAATTTTGCAAAGCCCCACGCACACGCAAGGAACTGATTGACTTTACAGGCAAATCCCGCATCTATACTATGGATAAACTCGTCAATCCCCTCATCTACACCGGCAAACTCAAACTCCCCAACAAACCCAAAAGCTCAAAACAGAGATATGTGAAAGGATAAAAAATTGCGATTATATAACAGGTAATAGAAGCATATAAAATTTTTGAAAGAAATAAATTAAATTCTATTAAAAGTTAAATAAAGACCACCGGCTAAGCCGGTGGTTTTCTCAAGCCCTGGAAGGGCATGTTACTGGCTTGCGCCTTAAGGGCTTTGAACGGTTCGCCAATCGCATTACATTCACAAGCGGCTGCTAAAGCAGCTTACTCATTGCCTTAGGAATTCTTGCCACCCGTAAACGGGGCGTAATACTCTTTCAGCGAGTATTGGTCATTCATCCTATCTTCATTTAGTTGATTTTGGATATATGCTTTTACCGCCTCTTTATTGCGCCCGACTGTATCGACGTAATAGCCTCTGCACCAGAAATGCCTGTTCCGTATTTATATTTCAGATATGCATGTCTATCAAATATCATCAAAGAACTTTTTCCTTTCAGATACCCCATAAATTTGGTATGAGATAAACTTTGACTGTCTTGCATAAGACACTGTCCTCCTTTGGTGTTATGATTGACGAACACATCGAAACATACCAAAGGAGGACAGGCTTGTATCTAAAGATTTTTATTCCACCAGCTTAGCTGGTGGTTTTTTTGAGCTAAAGCGCACAAAAAAGAGATAAATAAATCAATCTGATTTACTTATCTCTTTTCCTTCTGTTACTGCTTCAATTTTTTCTTTTATAGTAGGAGTAAGTGGCATATTATCTAATTTTAAATCAACCTCTATCTTGTTTGTTTTTGGGTTTTCTTTAATAAATCGTTCATTTCTTGTTTCAACAACACCATTACACCAAGCTTTTATTGTAAAAAATAGTAATAAGATAATAATAATATTAGGTAATAAACAAGTTCTTATATCTAAACTATTACCTTTTATAATTGTAAGAACAAAACTAAATAATATATATAAAACATTAATAAGAACGCAGCCAAGTAACAAACAAGTGAATACTAAACGATAAATAGAAACATTATCAATATTATTCAATATAGAACTTGAAAATGTTGTACCAGCTGTAAAAGCAACAATAACAGCAGCAAAAATAGATAAAATTCCAACATATTCTTTTTGAAATCCTTCAATTTTTGATTTTAATCTAGTTACCTTTTTTAGCTCTTTATCATTTTGCAGAGTTAATTCTTTAAGAGTGTTTTGTAATTTTCCAATATTTTTTTTCTCATTATCATATTGTTTAGTTAAATTAGTAAGATTATCTTGTAATTTTTCAATATTTTCTTTCTTTTCTTCATATTCATTTTTTAACTCATTTATTTCTTTTCTTCCTTTCTCTAATGCATTCAATGAAAGATCATTTTCTGCATAACGAGCATATTCAAGATTTATATGATCAAAAAGTTTTACTAAATTTTTATAAATATTTCTTTGAATTCTATTTTGACTAGAAATATTTTCTTTATATTTCAAATAACTATCTTTTAATAAACCAATATTACATATTAAATTTATTATTGAATTTTCATCCCTCTCTTTTATAATTCGATAAAAAGTAGAATAAATATCGGAGTAATAATGTCGAAACTGATATTCTTTACAGGAGTCATTTGTTATATTGTTGTTTAAATAAATATTTTCTAGTCTTTTATAATAAACAGAAAGATTATTTTTTTCTATAAAAGAAGCAGATAATTCAAAGAGAAGATTTTTTAAATCTTCTCTTTTTTTATTGTCTTCAGTAACAAAATCATCCATTACTTTTTATTAACTCTACAGGAATTGTATTATTAAATTTATTATCTTGGTATACTTTATCCCAAGCACTATTAGTTGCATGAGTAATTCTTACAAGTTCCCAAGGATTTTTTTGAACATTATCACTAATTACTTTATCAACCAATGATTTATTAGGGATATCATTTTCTATCTTAGTTGTATCATATACAATAGAAATAGGCATTACACCAAAATTACAATATTCATAATAAACAGTAGGAACAACAGGACCAAACTGCCAAGCTTCTATTCTATCATTAAAGGCAACGCCCATGTTTTTTTGCAAAAATTCCTTTTGAATAAAATACAAAAATTTTTGGAGTTGCAAATTACTTATGGGGATTCCATCACGCGTGCATTTTGTAATAATATAATGAGCCAAATCTAATGCTTTCATTTAATTACCCCCTTTATCATTTTTTCATTTTAAAACGTTCTATATTTAAATTTTAAAACATATATCTTGATAGTCAAGATATATGTTTTTATATATGATTCTAATTCAATTAGCCTACTTGATTTTAAAAAAATTGTAAAGAATATTTTAAAAGCCGTCCTTTACCTCAGTTCCTCAAGTCCCAGTTCGCGGAGAAAAACGTTATGTTTTTCTTTGGCTTGAGCGATTTGCCGCTCCAAATCGTCAAGTTCGTTTTTAACGGCTTTCAGATCGATTATTTCCTCTTCTTCGGCGGTGCTGACGTAGCGTGAGATATTGAGGTTAAAGCCATTTTTTTCGATTTCATCCATGAAAACCATGCGGGAATAGCGGTTTTCCTCGGTTCTGTTTTGATAGGTTTCAACAATTTTATTAATATGTTCATCCAACAGAACATTTTGTCTTTTGCCTTTTTCATAGTTTTCGGCGGCATTGATGAAAAGCACGCCATCATCACGGCGGCATTTTTTCAGCACAAGGATACAAACAGGAATACCCGTGGAGTAAAAAAGATTTTGGGGCAGTCCTATTACGGTATCAATTTTATTTTCTTCCAAGAGTTTTCGGCGTATCCTTTCTTCCACTCCGCCGCGGAACAAAACACCGTGGGGCAGAATAATTGCCATGGTTCCTTCTTGGCTTAAAAAATGGAAGCCGTGCAGAAGAAAAGCAAAATCTGCGGCGGATTTCGGGGCAAGTCCATAATTTTTATAGCGGAAATCTTGGGCAAGGCTTTCATTTGGTTCCCAACGATAACTAAAAGGCGGATTTGCCACTATGGCGTCACACTCTATTTTTTTACCAGGGTTCATTTCTCCGAAAATATCCCATTCGTTAATAAGGGTGTCGCCGTGAAAAATTTCAAATTCATTGTCTTTCACGCCGTGCAGGAGCATATTCATTCTTGCGAGGTTGTATGTGGTGATATTTTTTTCCTGTCCGTAGATTTTGCCGATGGCATTTGTCCTCATTTCTTTGCGGACATTAAGAAGCAAGGAACCTGAACCGCAGGCAAAATCCAGCACGGCATTTAAATAATTTTTTTTCTTATGCGGTTCACGGCAATCGCAGGTGACGATTTTAGACAGGATTTTTGAAATTTGCTGGGGTGTATAAAATTCTCCTGCTTTTTTGCCTGAACCTGCGGCAAACTGTCCGATAAGGTATTCATAAGCGTCACCGAGCAAGTCCCGCTCATTGGGAAATTCGGAAAGTCCCTTGGCAATTTCCGTAATGACATTGCAGAGCATGGCATTTCTGGCAGTATAATTTTTTCCAAGCTTTTCGGAATCCAGATTTACTTCAGAAAACAAGCCCCGAAAGCTGACTTCAAAGGATTCGTTTTCAATATATTTAAAACCGTTCTGCAATGTTGACAATAAATCATTGCTTTGGGTGCGGGCAAGTTCCGTGATATTGCTCCATAAATAATCGGGCTGAATAACATAATGGACTTTACGCCGCATTTGTTTTTCAAACATTTTAGTATCTTCTTTGTTTTTTTCATACCACAAAGCCAGAGGATTTTTAAAGGTACTTTGACTAAGTGCCTGTTCGCAGTCTTCATATTCTTTGCCCAATTCTTTTTTTACGGCGTTTTCGTAGTTATCGGAAAGATAACGCAAAAAGAGAAAAGACAGCATATAATCGCGGAAATCGTCAGGGTTCATTGCTCCGCGCAGTTTATCCGCTATATTCCACAGGGTCTTGCCCAATTCTTTTTGCATTGTTTCTATCATAGTGTTATCCTAATTTTCTCACTGTATTTTTATTAAATTTATAATTTTTTAAAAAATCATAGAATAATTCTTTAAAGTTCTGCTTATTATCATCTACCATTTCAACAGGCTCAAACAAAGAATGTCCCCCATGTGACATAGAATGCAATAACCGACTATATATAACTTTTTTACGTTCTTTATCTCTTTCACTGTCTTCATCAACAATAATACAATCCCCAAATTCAGTGTAACCGTGAAAACTGGCGGTTTTTTCCAATAATGTCCGTAACGTATTAAAGTGATATGTATATAATTTATCTTCTCGAATTGCTGAATCTAATCCTGCTAACAAAGCTATGTGATGAAAAAAAGGTGTTCCTTCAATATTAACGATTTTAAATATCTTTTTACTTTTTTTATAATGTAAATACAGTTTAGCAACTTCATTTGATTTTTTAAAAAAATGGCTGATAACATTAAAAAATAAAGAGTGATGTGTTGAAATTATAAAACGTATACGTTCTTGGTGCGTCATAATTTTATTAATCTGATACGCAACATTTATTGAATTATGTTCATCAAGAGAAGAAATCGGGTCATCAATATAAATATATTTCACCCATCTATAGGCTTGCTCTCCATCAAGAGCAAGCTGAACTATTGCTAAAAAGAAGCACCATTTAAAAATATTTTCTTCTCCACGAGAAATTTTAATATTTTCTTCTATCATAGTTTCCGAAAATTCTCTATAAAAAGAAACTTGTGAATTATTATAATCAATTTTAAAATCAAAGTCAGCAAGTTCTCTTAAAAAAAACTGTATTTTCTCCTCCATTGGGAGCTCGTGAAGACCATTAAAAAACTTTGATTGGCTATTTAAGCGTAAAACTCTTTGATTATCATTTTCTAAATCATTATCCCAAACGAACAAATCTTCAGTAAAAGCATTAAAATATAAGGTATCCCTTTGTAATTCTTCAGGTTGATTTTGATTTAATTGTTTTCCTATGTTTTTAAATTCCATAGACAAACGAGTTTTACCTGTTCCGTTATGGGCAAAACAAATAATATATTTTTTCTTTTCCAAAATATCCCGATAATGCTGTGCTATTTCAGACAAAGAATTAAACTCTTGAACTGATGTATTAGTTGACATCTCCCACCCCGTTTATATTTGGAAATAAGCCTTGCAGTAAGCCTTTTTTATGCTGTTTAAGCTGTTCTATTTTTTGTCGTTGTTTTTCAATCAGTTCATCAACACCGGAAAGAAAATCCGCTATTTTTTGTTGTTCTTGTAAATTTGGAATTAAAATCTTCAAAAATTGATAAACTGAAATATAATATCTTTTATGCTCATCTGCTGAAAAATTTTTTAACTGCAATAATTCAAAAATAAATTTTAAATTATTATTTCCAATAGATTTCAAAATTTTTATTGCTGAAGATTTTACCTTAAATGAAAAAATTACATATTTTTTATCGGTAGTAAAATCATCAAAAATAATTACTGGCACGTTATTATAAATATTATTTTTTTCATTAGTATATCCTAAGATAAAACTTTTGTTGGCAGTTAAAACAGGAGTTCCTATCCCTTGTGAATGCATCTCTTCTACAATATAATTTGTTGGTTGCTCATAACAAAGAACATCTTTAATCATTTTTTCTTCCCATTCTCCTCTGTTTTGGAACTCGGGAAAACGCCATTCGGGAACGCGGCTTTCTCCTTGGGGGAAAAGTTTTTGCAATAGTCCTTTTTTATATTTTTGGAGTGCTGACAGTTTTTTTTCTTCAAGGTCAAGCAGTTCATCAAGGGACGCAAGACAATCCGCTATTTTTTGTTGTTCCGCATAATTTGGCAATGCTAAAGGCAGCTCAAATAAATGCCTTGTGTCAAAACTTAAAGCACCGTGAGCCCTTGCTCCAACCTCAATAAATTTTTTTAACCATTTCCCATGATAGTTAATTTGGAAAAGCTGGTCTAAAAATTGCGGAACAAAATAATCTTTATCTATTGAAAAACAAACAAAAATACTATTAGGCAATGCCGCTTCATCATAATCTTTCAGCATTGCTATATAACCTTGCGGATATTGCTTGGTTGAACTTTTATTATAAGCAAAATCAAATTTATTAATAACAAAATAATTCTTGTATGAATTTCCTGCTATTTCTTTTCCAAATTTTTCAACTTGAGGAATTAACCCTTGTCCTGCTGTAACACTTAATAATAAGTATTTTTTATCTTTTGCTCTTTTAGTTATTTCAACCGCAATTTCTCCTAATTCCTTAATTTCCCATTCACCTGAGAACTCGGGAAAACGCAGTTTCGGAACTATATTACTTGTTTTCATAGGCTCCCAATCCTGAAATCTCTTTACCGTCATTGAGCTTATACAAAAGGGGCGTTAAATTGTCCATTAAGGCTATTTCTTTTTTTGCCCGTTCACGCCAGCCAAGCTCCAAGGGAGCAAAAAGCTCTGTCAGTTTTTCCGCGTCAAAAATATCCCTTTTGACAGTTTCATCCACAAAAGCCTGCAAGGCCTCAAGAGCAAGATTAAATTCCTCTGCCAAAGCAAGAATGGCATTTTTGATTTTATTTTCTTTAAAAAGCAAATAACCCTGCTTGATTTCTTCTTCCGTAAGCGGGGTATTTTCTTTTAAAGACAGAATATAATCTCTTATATCTTCTTTTTCGTCCATGAAATTGGAAGTGGAGAAAAGCAAATTAAGCAGTTCTTTTCTGGACATGACCACTTTCTTATCAGGCTGGGTAAAGTCCGCAATAAGTTTCATGATATAATCATAATCAATGATTGCGGAAGAAAACAGCACAAATTCAAAATCCGTCTGTTCTGCACTTTCTTTTTCCGGAGAATCTTCCTTATACTGTTTTTCCCGCAGTTTTTGGGCTGTTTCCAAATATTTGCTGCGGAAAGAAACGTGCAACGCTTCGGGCAGAAGATTTTCGATTTCTTCTTTTTCTTCCTGCTCCAAGTCCGTATATTGGTCCAAACGGGTTTTTAAACGCTGTACTTCCTTAAATGCATTGATAAAACCACAGCGGGCAATATCACCTTTTAAATTGTCCACGTCTTCGGGTTTAAAGTCCAAGCCTTGATTTTGCATGAAGTTTTTCAATGCCGTTACTTTTTCGTGCAGCTGTTCTATCACCTTGGGTGCAGGGTCAACAAGCCAGATTTCTTTTGCATTGTCGGCATTGTCTTCGCCTGAAAACAGTTTAATGGCTTTATCCACTTCTTCGCCCTGCTGTCTGAAATCCACAATATTGCCATAGGGTTTTGTATCGTTCAAAATCCTGTTCGTACGGGAAAATGCCTGTATCAGTCCGTGATATTTCAAGTTCTTATCCACATACAGCGTATTTAAAAATTTGGAATCAAAGCCCGTCAAAAGCATATCCACCACAATGGTTATGTCTATTTTTTTCTCTTTATATTCACTGCTCGGATATTGCTGATTTTTTATGCGCTGCTGTATATCCTGATAATAGGCGTCAAATTCTTCTATGACGTGAGCTGTGCCGTAGCAGGCATTATAATCTGCCATAATCTTTTTCAGGGCGGATTTTTTGCCTTCAGGGTCTACTTTGTTGTCTTCCTGTTCTTGGAGCAAATCTTCCTGTATTTGCATGGTGTCTTTGTTGCCCTCGGCAGGAGGGGAAAATACGCAGGCTATATGCAGGGGAACAAAACTCGGATTGCTTTGTGCTGTTTCGTTTTGTATCTGCTTAAAGAGTTCATAATATTCTATGGCGTCATTAATGGACGCTGTGGCAAAAACCGCATTGTATTTTTTGGAAAAAGTCAGGGCATTGTGCTTTTCCAAAATTGTTTTGATAATGCTTCGTTTATAATTTTTATCTTTGGGGTTTGCAGTTTCTGCGGATTTAAAATATTCCACATGGAAACGCAAAACGGTTCTGTCTTCTATTGCATTGGTGATAGTGTATTTATGCAGGCAATTTTGGAAAATGTCCTGTGTTGTTTTGTAGGAAGCCTGCATGCCCGAAATTTGGCGTACTACGGCATTGTCGGGAAAAATCGGCGTACCCGTAAAACCGAAAAGCTGGGCTTTTGGGAAAAATTCCTTGATAAGCTGATGATTTTCCCCGAATTGGGAACGGTGGCATTCGTCAAAAATAATCACAACCCTTTTGTCACGCAAAGGTTTTAAAATTTCCGCATAAGTTTCTTTGCCCTTGGTTTTGCGTTTCTCGTTGCGGACGCTGTTTTCATTGAGTGCCAAGCCCAATTTTTGTATGGTGGTTACAATTACTTTGTCTTTGTAATCATCGGAAAGAAGACGGGTTACCAAAGCGGCTGTATTGGTGTTTTCTTCCACACAGCCTTTTTGAAATTTATTAAACTCATCTCTGGTCTGTTTATCAAGGTCTTTTCTGTCTACCACAAAAAGACATTTTTCAATATCTTCGTTTTCTTTTAAAATCGTGGACGCTTTAAAAGATGTCAGCGTTTTTCCGCTGCCTGTGGTGTGCCAGATATAGCCGTTGCCGCGGTTCTCGTCTATGGATTTGATTATGGCTTTTACGGCATTTATCTGATACGGACGCATAATCAGCATTTTTTGTTCACATTCCACCAAAACCATATATCTGCCGATCAGTTCCGCAAGCTGACAGCGCTTTAAAAATGTTTTTGCAAAATCAAACAGATTGGAAATTTTTTGATTGTTTTCATCGGCATATTGATAAATCGGCAAAAACAGTTCATCGGCATTAAAAGAAAAATGCTTGCTGCGGTTATTGCTGAAATAATAGGTTGACCCTCCGTTGCTTACTATAAAAAGCTGCATAAAACATAAGAGAGAATTAAAATAACCGTTGCCGGGTTCGTTCTTGTAACGGACTATTTGCTCCATTGCCTTTTTGGGACTGCTTAAAATGCTTTTCAGCTCTATCTGCACCAAAGGCAAGCCGTTTATCAAAATAATCACGTCATAGCGCTGAAAAGAATTTTCCGTATTTATGCGAAGCTGGCTGACTATTTCAAATTCATTTTTGCACCAGTCTTTTGTGTTCAGCAAATCAAAAACTAAAGGAGTATCGTCATCACGCTTGAATGTGTTTTTCTCACGCAGAAACTTGGACGCTTCAAAAACATCGGAAATGGTCAGCATTTCTTTCAAACGGGCAAATTCAGAATCAGACAAATGGCAATAATTGCGCTTTTCAAAAATCCTGCGAAAATTCTGCTCAAGATTTGCACGGTCTTTTATATCGTTCCTATAAGTATATCCATGTTCTTTAAGACTTTCTATAAAATCTTTTTCAAGTTGTGCTTCATTTTGCATGGAAATTTACCTCATAGTTTAACTTTAAAAAGTTTAAGTGTTTTTCGCACTAAAGGCAAGAGAAAAAACAAGGAGTTTTGTTTAGAATTTATTTGATTTTTGATTGTTTTTTTAGTTTATCTATTAGCTATGATGAATGGATTATTTTTATAGTAACTGCTTATAAATTATTACCCTGTACACAACCCTGTCCAAAAAATTTAAAAATAATTTTTATTCCTTATTATAGATAAAAATTTATTTATTGAAAACATAAATATTAAAAAAATATTCATTGACACCGGTTATTATCTTGGATTAAATTTTTATGCGCTGATAACATATGATAATTATGTATAAACGAAGCAAAAAAGTCTAATTATGAGGAATCCTCCTATTGTTAGGCAAGAGCACAGGTCCTGCAAAAGGGGGATTTTTATGAACAAGAAAAAAGAAGCGGTGGTTTTAGGATTTGCTTTATTTGCCATGTTCTTTGGAGCGGGCAATCTTATTTTCCCTCCCTCTTTGGGAATTGCCATGGGAAAGGACTGGTTTTTAGCCGGAATAGGATTTTTATTAACAGGCGTGGGACTTCCGTTATTCGGCGTTTTGGCTTTTACAAAAGTCGGGCGGCTTGAGAATTTTTCCATAAAAATATCTTCTCGGTTTAACACGCTTTATTGTACGGCACTTATCCTTGTCATCGGGCCTTTATTTGCCATACCGAGAACCGGCTCAACCACATTTGAGATGGGGGTTCTTCCGTTATTTCCGAATACAGACCCATTTTTATTGTCAGCAATTTCTTCTGTTTTATTTTTTGGGGCAACCTATCTGATTGTTATTAAAGAATCAAAACTGACTGATATTATAGGGAAATTTATTACACCTGTTCTTCTTATTATTTTGGCTGCCATAGCATTTTTCGGCATTACGGGTGACATTGGAACTGCTGTTGATAAACACGTTACGGGCGTTTTTACCCAGGGTTTTGTCAATGGTTATCAGACAATGGATGCCCTTGCTTCTGTTTTGTTCGGGGTAATTATTATTAAAGGTCTTGAAGGGAAAGGGATAACAGAAGAAAAAGAACAGCGATATTTTCTTACAGGTGCAGCGTTTATTGCGGCAGCAGGGCTTGGGTTTATTTATTTCAGTCTGATGTTTTTAGGCTCTAAAATAAGCGGAGCGGGAACATTTGAAACAACAAGTTCTGCCCTCTATCTTGCAGAAGTAACCCTTGGATCAGCGGGGAAAATACTTTTTGGTATTTGTGTTGCCGCTGCATGCTTTACAACAGCTGTCGGGCTTGTTGCCATATCCTCTGCATGGTTTTCAAGACTTACACGTATCAGATATAACGTGTGGGCTGTCATTATATGTGTATTTTCTGGTCTAATGGCACTGGGAGGGGTTGATTTTATCATAAAACTTTCTATCCCTGTTTTATGTATCTTATATCCCGTAACAATCATCCTTATTCTTTTAAATATTTTCGGAGTAAAAAATATTTTGGTTTACAGAGTTGCAACATATACAACTCTTATTGCGATTACTTTTGAAGTAGGGGCTCAGACATTCGGTCTTACGGGAATTTCTGAATTTCTAAAGGTAATTCCTTTGGCCGATGTCGGTTTCATATGGATTATGCCATGTATTTTAGGAATGATAATCGCTTATTTTATTACACAAATAAGAAATGGCGCAAAACAAAAAACAGAGAAATAGGTTATAAAAATCCACAAATTAAAAAATCGTGAAAAACCAGAGCAGTTCCGTTAATTATTAAAAAATTTTTCAGGAAGAGAACCAAACTTCTCTCCCCGTCCCTTTCTCAAAACGTTTTACACTATTATTTCATAGTTACAGTATTACAGCTATAAGAAGGGAATATTCCCCAAGAAAAAAAATTGTATGAAAATTATATGGGACTGTTCTGAGTAATAAAAAATTCTTGTAACGGAAAAATGCGGTTTTCTGATATAAGGAAATCCGTTTGCGTAACGTTTTTGCTGTAATAAGTAAAAATGTGTACATGCAATAGGTTAAAGACCATTTCCCTGCATGTACGCAACCATGGCAAGAAACTTAAAAATAATTTTTATTTGTAATTATATCAATATAATACAATACAATATAATATAATCAAAAACAGATTTCACCCGCCGCCAGCCGCACAGAATTTTATCTGATTTTCATATGCGGCGTATATGAAATACCGCCATTACAAAAAAAACTAAAAAAAACAAACCGGTTAATTTGATCAATTAACAACTAAAAACTCACGCCCATTTTTTATCGCTTTGTTTAATCTTTTTTAAAACTCCCTGCCAAGAACGGCCTGTCAGGAATGATTGAGGGGCTTTATCAATCATCTCCGCCAGCACGTCAGAAGAAACCGTAAAACTCAATTCGTCCGTTTTCATGAAAGGACGGCAGGAAATATCCGTGCAGCCAATCACGGCACGCCGCAAACCTTTACGCTGATACGTCCGCGGCCATGCAAATATCCCGCTGCAGCCAGCTCCAAAGGGCATAGCAACCGCATTGTGATCGTTGAGAGCAAAATAGGCAAGGTGACAAAGTCCTGTTAATCGTTCAGCTCTGGCAAAAAATGTCACAACTTCAGGCTTCTCTTCACCCTGAAATAGAGAGAGCGGCTTGACCACACAATAGCTGCCAGAAGCTTTTTGAAACTCCATTTCCTCAAATAAACGGTATATGGAAGCAGGCTCGGGCATATAGTGCTCCCCTCCCCTGCCGGGAAGCCCGGTGGTCACAAAGCTGGCTATTTTATCCCTGTTTTCGTTTGAAAATCCCAAATACGTCCAGCCACCCATGCAGGCGTTTGTGTCCGCCGCAAAAAAAACAGGAGTTTCTTGCGTCCGACTTTTGCGCATAAAATTGATAATACACTCATGTCTGCCCCGCGCGGGAGTAAGTCCTGCAGTTGGCAGCGTATTCGTATAATACGCCCCAAGGGGCATTTCCATATTCCCCAGCAAATGCAGCAGCCGTTCCAAACCTTCCTGAAACCAAAACATACCGTTCCTCCCGTAATATAAAATAATATCCATTAAATACCGAAAATTCGGATGATGTCCAGTTTTTCCCGCAATTTTATTATTCATTATTTTTTTTTGCTGTTGAGATTTATAAAAATCAATTGGAATGATATGAATTTGCCAGTTTTTTATTGACGATGACACCGCATAACGGAAAATTTGGCAAAGCAGGCTGTTATGAATAAAAAGAGAAATAAGAAAATGGATAAAAAAAAACTCCAAACTTATGGGCAATCAGGGCGTTCTTCGCCACCTAATCCCATAAGCAATTAATTTTAAAAACGAAAAAAAAGCGTAACACCAATAAAAATCAGAGCGTTTAATTAGTACCGAATAATACGAACCAACAGCCAAAATCTGTTTTTATTGTGAAAATAATCCTTAAATTAATATACCGATAGGGCAAAAAAACGCGTCCGTTTGGAAAAAAGCAAGGCTCCCATTCCCGCCATAAAAATAATACGCTCCCTATTTCGGAGAGCGTATTATTCATAAAATTATGACTGGTGGATGGTGAGAGGCTCGAACTCCCGACCCTCGGTGTGTAAAACCGATGCTCTACCAACTGAGCTAACCATCCGAATTAAACAATCTAAATGAATATCATTAAAATCATTCAAAACAGCTGAACTGTATGCTTTATACACCATTTTACTGTGGTTCGTCAAGCTTTTTTGCTGACCGTATCCGGCGGAGTATTTAAACAACCAATGGGGATTTATTCGGATTATGCATAATCAAGATTTTTTTCAGTTGTCGCATTTGCGATATTTTAAATCATTGCTTTGTGAAATACTGAATTTATGAAATTCATTTTACCAAGCGGAAAACAATGCCGGAAAATCAACCGGTCGCTTGCGAACAAAAGGAGATGAACATGCCGCCAGTAATTGATGAACAAAAATGCATAGGCTGCGGAGTTTGCGCGGATATTTGCCCTCTGCAGGTTTTTTCCCATAAACCTAAGGAGAACAAAACGCCAAAAGTACAGCGCCCTTATGAATGCTGGCATTGCAATGCCTGCGTGCTTGACTGCAAAGCAAAAGCCATTGAATTGCGTCTGCCGCTTACGCATATGCTGCTTTATGTCGATTCCTCTTCTTTACGCCCAAAACATTAAAGAAGGCTTCCAATTAAGAAAACCATTCAAAAAGGAACATGCAATGATTGAAGTGAAAGAAAAGTTACAGGCCGATGTCCTTATCATCGGCGGAGGCATTGCCGGGCTCATGGCCGCCATTGGAGCGGCGGACAAAGGCGCCGATGTTGTTTTACTGGATAAAGCCAATACGAAGAGAAGCGGCGCGGGAGCGACCGGCAATGACCATTTTTTATGCTGGATACCTGAAAAGCACGGCGACATCGGTGTTGTGTATGAAGAATTTATGGACAGCCAAAACGCGACAAGCAACGACACGCCCCTTGTCATGCGTTTTTTGGAAACAAGCCCCCAAGTCGTAGCAATGTGGAATGATTGGGGAATCAATATGAAACCCACGGGCGATTATCATTTTGAAGGCCACGCTTATCCCGGCCGTCCGAAAATTTTTCTGAAATACGACGGACATAATCAAAAGAAAGTGTTGACGGAACAGGCTAAAAAACGCGGAGTGCGTATCATAAACCATTCTCCCGCTTTGGAAATCTTATCTGAAAACGGAAAGATTACGGGTGTGCTGGCGCTTGATATTTCTGAAGACACGCCCAAATACCGCCTTATCGCCGCAAAAGCCGTGGTTGCCGCAACTGGCTATGTAAGCCGCCTTTTCACAACCGACCCGACTCCCAGCCAAATGTTCAATACCAATATGTGCCCTTCCGGCACGGGCGATTCAATAGCGCAGGCATGGCGCTGCGGAGCATATCTCGTGAACATGGAAAAAACTTACCGCCACGCAGGACCGCGTTTCCTGGCACGCTGCGGCAAGGCGACATGGATCGGGGTATACCGGTATCCTGACGGCAGACCCGTCGGTCCGTTCGTGACGGAACCCAATGTGGAAACCGGCGATATTACCAGCGATGTCTGGTCCTCCGCGTTCACCGATTTAAAAATGAGCGGACAGGGTCCTGCCTATATGGACTGCTCCGGAGCAAGCAAAGAAGATCTTGAGCATATGCGCTGGGCGATGAAATGCGAAGGACTGACAGCCCTTATCGATTATATGGACAAGGAAGGCATAGATCCGGGCAGGCATGCCGTCGAATTTGGACAATACGAAGCCAATCTTTGCACCAACGGCATTGAAATCGATATCAATGGCGAAAGCAATATCAAAGGGCTTTTCGCCGCCGGCGACATGATGGGAAACATCAGCGGAGACATCGGGGCGGCAGCCGTATACGGCTGGATAGCGGGACAGCACGCAGCCGAATATAAAAATTCCGCATTCGTCTGTGAACATATTGAAGAAACTCCCCGCTGCCTTGAACGCATGGAACTGTTCAATACGCTTTATGACAGGAATACCGGGGCGAATTGGCAGGAAGCGAACTTCGCCCTGCAGCAGATCATGACGGAATATGCGGATTGCGGTCCGCACAGGGTGCGTTCCGATTCCATGTTGAGTGCGGGAATAAAGTATCTTGGCGATTTAAGAAAAAAAATGCTGGGCGAACTTTTTGCCAATGATGCGCATGAACTCATGCGTGCCGCGGAAGTGCTGAATCTGTTGGACTTGGGACAGGCGCTCATGATAGCTGCCCGTGAACGCAAAGAAAGCCGCGGGCGTCATCTGCGTTCCGATTATACGTTCACCAATCCTCTTTTGCGTGATAAATTTCTCCGTGTATGGCAGGAAAACGGCACACCGTGTTTCGCATGGCGGGACCGGATTAAATAACCGATGAAATTTGGTTTTGCCCATAAGCGAACGGGCTTATGGGTTTTTATAAGACACTGTATTGTGATTTTTTTAACTTTAATTTTTTGAGGTTATTATGTTTGCATTACCATATATTAAATGGGGATTGACAGCGCTTATTCCTCTTCTTCTTTATTTTTTCGCTCCGCAAAACATCTCTCCCGAATTTCCTTTGTACATGGCGTTCACAAGCGCCGCGATCCTTGCCTGGGCATTCAATATTTTTCCCGCTGTGGGCGTTGCCGCCATGCTCGCCTTCGCCTATGTCCTTTTCGGCGTTGCCGATGCCGAAACCGTTTTCGGACCATGGGCGACGGTTTTGCCTTGGCTTTCTTTCGCCGCCGTCATCATCGGTGATGCCATGGAAGAAAGCAACCTTGCCAAACGGCTTGCGCTTTTCTGCCTGAAAAGCACAGGTGGCAGTTTTACGGGGTTGACGCTCGGATTTTTCATAGCAGGGCTTGTGCTCGTCGTCATTCTTCCTTCCATTTTGGCACGCTGCGTCATCTTTTGCGCCATCGCTTCCGGAATTATTCAAGCGCTTGACATAGACCCGAAATCCAAAATGTCTTCAGCCCTTATCCTTACGGCATTTTTTGCAGCTGCGGCTCCTCAGTTCATGTTTCTCCATTCCTCGGAATCTTTCATTTGGGCGTTTGACATCATGCTGAAAGGAACAGACAAATCCGTTGATTTTTGGGATTACTGCTATCACGGAACATTGATCAACATTGTCTATTATGCCGTTTCCATGGGTTGTGTCTATTTTGTCAAAGGAAAAGAACAACTGCCGATGTCTGACGGTTTGAAACGTTTCATAGACGAAAGCAGAACGGAATTGGGGCCCCTTTCCGGCAAAGAGATAAAGCTGTTCGGCATAGTGCTTTGCATCATCGCCGGCTTCATGCTTCAGCCTTGGACCGGAGTGGACCCTGTGTATTTGTTCTGTATTTTTGCGTTATGCTGCTATCTGCCTTGTTTCGACATCCTGAAAGCTGAAAGCTTCAATAAATTGAATATCGTTTTTCTTGTTTTTGTGGCGGGCTGCATGGCCATAGGCTTTGTCGGCGGGGCGGTCGGAGCAAACAAATGGGCGGTCGGCGAACTTGTGACAATGCTGCAGGGCGCATCTTCCGCAATGTCCGTGTTTTTCGCTTATGTCGCAGGCGTTGTGGTGAACTTCTTACTGACACCTTTTGCGGCGACAGCGGCATTCACTCCCGCCATAGGAGAACTCGGCACAGCTCTCGGAGTAAATCCGCTGCCTCTTTTTTACGCTCTCAATTTCGGCTTGGACCAGTATCTTTTCCCTTATGAAGCGGTGTACTTCCTATATATCTTCATTACCGAAAAGGTCACATTGCGGCATATTGTGCCGGCACTTGCGATACGTATTGTTTTAACGGCGGTTTTCCTTGTTCTTGTCGCCATTCCGTACTGGAAATGTATCGACATCCTTTAATGGTTCCGCAAAAGGGGGCATACGCTCCCTTTTGTGCAATACTCTTTTCGTTTCTGTTGACCGTTTTTTTTCTTGATTTTATAATACGAGATAGTACGGGATTATTTTTTCCGATAAAACAAAATTGAACGAACAGGAAAACCGCCATGTATGAAAATCCGCTTTTTTCCCAATTCGCCATTCCGGCAATTACGGGAACATGCACAATAATAAAGGAGTTTTTTTTACAAGGCAAACGCCTCGTTCTTCCTGCCGGCAGCATTCTTTCCCTTGACGGAAAAATGCGAAATTCGATTTTTTATATCGAGCAGGGGGAAATGCAAGTCGTCTTCAATAATGCGGAAGGACAGCAAAGAACGGTTATCAGGTTCGGAGAAGGGGGAATTTTCAATATTGCGCCTGCCGCGCTCGAACAGGACGCATCGGGTGAATTTCAAGCTTTACGGATGACGATATTGTATTACATGCCGGCTGATGAAATTTTAAATGAAGAAACAATCCAGGAATATCCGGAAGTCGCCCTTGTGCTCATCCGCCATTTATCCCGTCTTGTCCTCATTTACCACACCTTATTGACGGATTTGCAGGTGAGCAGCTTTTTCACGCGTTTTTGCCGGTATTTATTTTCATTGCATTTGCAGCATGGCTGTATGGCATTTCCCCTCGGAACGACCCAGGATGAACTTGCGGCGATACTGGGGGTGCATAGGGCAACCCTTGCGCGGGCTATACGAAAATCACGCTCACTCGGAATGATAGGAAAATTCAATAGCCGCACGATTGAAATACTTGATTTAAACCTTTTGCAGTCGCTCGCCGTATCATAAGGACAGCATTTTTTCATGAAATACGAATATTGCGAATGCGCAAGCAATACTTTTATCAGAAACCATGGCGATCCCGCCGCAGGCTTTTTCATAACCGAGTAAAAATACTGAATATTTTATTGCCAATATTTGAAAAGCATGATGTATGAAAAAAAAAGCTTGACTATTCCGATATGAAAATATAAAAATTTCGGATATGGATCATTAGCTCAATTGGCAGAGCAGTTGACTCTTAATCAATTGGTTCGGTGTTCAAGTCACCGATGGTCCACCAGATTTCGGGACTTACGAAATGAAGCATTTTCGTAAGTCCTTCTTTTTTATCCCCCCTCCGGTACGCTTTTTACCGAATAATAAGAAAAACAAATAAACTCCTGCCCGTATCGACAACATAAAAAAATCTTTGCAAGCAGTCGGCTGTCACCCATTGTCATTATATATTACGATACGGCAGTTAAAACTGTTCTTAGCGGGAGAAATTTCTTTAGAAGTTAATATGCAAAGTTAGCCAACTGATTTAATCTCAATATCAATATTGATATTGATACGATATAAAAAAGCCAAGAACGGAAAAACGCTCTTGGCTCAGCATGGATTGACCGTATCCGACAGAATTAATTTTTGCGTCCCAGTAATTGCAGCGTATCAAGCAAGTTGCCGGCGGGAATGTCAGGAGCGACAAAAAGCGCTGTCGGGTTTAAATACGTTCCGCCGCGGGGATTGAATTCTCCCCTCACCCGCAGATATTTGGGTTCCAAAAGTTTTACCAAGTCGTCCTTAATCGTGTTGATGATTGTTTCCATGAAAGATTTATGATTGCGGTACGCCACCAAATAAAGTTTCAGGCTTTTGGATTCAACGCATTTCTTGCCGGGAATATAATCAATATGGATTTTGGCAAAATCGGGCTGTCCGGTTTTGGGGCAAAGGGAAGTAAATTCCGGATGTTCGATTTCAATCAGATAATCATTGTCGAAAAGATTGGGAAAGGTTTCCAAAATTGCAATAGAGGGTTCGTCCAGTTTATATTCCGTTTTCGCGGAACCGAGCAACGTAAGCTTGCTGACATCGTCTTTGGAAGAAGTGAATGTATTCATATCGTATCCTTCATTATTTTTTATTTAAAAACCAAGAAAGGGCGGGGATGAGAGGCAGGGCGAACAAACTGCAAACGTATTTCACGATGGCTTGCCCCCATACGGCATCGGAATACCAGGGAACACCAAAAGCGATAGGAACGAAAATAAGCGAATCCAAAGGACAGGAAATCAAGTTGCTGACAATGACGCGGGTCTTCAATTGTTTATGTTTGAGAAAATAGAAAACAGTCCAGTCAACGGTTTCACTGCCGATAAAGGCGAGCATGCTCGCAAGCGCGACGTCCTTATTCCAAAAATAGGTGATAATACCTGCAATGATCATCCAAATCCAGCATTTTTGGTGGGACCAATAGCGCTGGACAAAATCGCGGAAACTGAACGTAAGCCCTATCCACAACGCGCCTAAAGGAAACGTTATGGAAAAATACACGGTTTCGGGGTGAAAGGTGTCTGCCAGTGTCAATGTGCCTATGCCAAAAAGAATGACAAAAATATTTCCCAAGGCGATACTGGCCAAATACAAGACCGCGCTTGACCATTTTTGCCATGGCGTGCCTTGCATGGTTTGCGCCCACTGTAAATCTTGTTCCATGCGTTTTCCTCCGTATGCTGAGTTGGTTATGTTTTATTCAGGAACAAAGCCCGTGTCTTCCGTCAGATTTTCCGCACTCGCACTTGTGCGGGCAAGTTCGTCACAGCGTTCATTTTCGGGATGTCCCGCATGCCCTTTTATCCAGTTGAACGTGACATTGTGCCGGCTCAGGGCTTTATCCAGTTCCATCCATAAATCCTGATTTTTCACGGGCTTTTTCTGGGAATTTTTCCAGCCGTTTTTTTTCCAATTTTCCAGCCAGCCCTGTTTTATGGCTTTAGCCACATATTGGGAATCCGTATAAATATTGACAGTGCAGGCTTCTTTCAATTTATTCAGTCCGGCGATGACGCCCGATAATTCCATGCGGTTATTGGTGGTAAGCGAAAACCCTCCGGAAAGCTCCTGTTTTTTGCCTTTAAATTCCAAAATCGCCCCATAGCCCCCTTTTCCGGGATTGCCGAGGCAAGAACCGTCGGAATAAAGATTGACTTCTTTTTCCGTTTTTAAGGCATTATTGAAAACGCTTTTTTCAGAATGCTCCGCCGTATTTTTTTCAGCGCTGCTTTTACGGCTTTTTTTCGGCTTTTCCGCTGCCTCTTTTGTTTTCGCCTTGATATTTTTTTCCGCTTTCCCGATTGGCTTCGTATTGCGTTCTTCATCCGTTATCACCGCTTTTTGTGGCAGCTGGTTCGGCAGCAGCGGAATCTGCACGGGGAAAGACTCGGATTCCTCACTGTTTTCCCCGATAATGCGGGTATAGGAACAGGATTTGTTGGGGCAGGCGTAATGTTCGCCTTTTGTTTTGGTATTCTTGCGCACAAGAAGAGGAGAATCGCACACGGGGCAAGGCTCCGCAACAGGCATGTCCCAAAGGGCATAATCGCATTTCGGGTACGTGCTGCAAGAATAGAAAATTTTGCCGCGTTTGGTGCTTTTTTCAACCAAAACACCGGTTTTGCACTGCGGGCAGGTAACGCCCGTGGAATAAGGCGCGGTATAATCGCATTTCGGATAATTGGCGCAAGCGATAAACCTCGCTCCGGCATGGGAACGTTTTTCCACCGTATTTCCGCCGCATTTCGGGCAAGTGCCGACAATTTTCTGCTCCGGAGCGGTCTGCAGTTCTATTTCGCCCTGCTCGTTGCGGATGAAATTGGAGGTGAATTTACAGTCGGGATAACCGGAACAAGCCAAAAACTCGCCGCTTTTCCCGAACTTGATCGTCAGCGCTTTTCCGCATTTCGGGCAAGGCATGTCGGTTTCAACCCCTGATTTCATAGCTTTCATGTGTTCGCCCGCCTTGGCGAGGGTGCTGTTGAAATCGCCCGAAAAATCCTTAAGCAGTTTCACCCAGGCGAGTTCGCCGTCCGCAACCTTATCAAGGTTTTCCTCCATTTTCGCGGTGAAACCGACGTCCATAAGGGTTGGGAAATTTTCACGAAGCTGGGAGCAAACAACATTGCCAAGGTCTGTCGGCACAAAATGTTTGCCGTCCAAACGCACATACTCCCGGTCCTGGATTGTGGAAATAATGGTTGCGTAAGTGGAGGGACGGCCAATGCCCTTTTCTTCCAGTTCACGCACAAGGGAAGCTTCCGTGTAGCGCGGGTTCGGCTGGGTGAATTTTTGTTCTTTTATGATCTGCTCGACGCCAAGCACATCATTCGCATTCAATTCAGGCAATTCATCCACTTTTTCATCCGTGGAAGAAAGGACGGTTAAAAACCCTGCGAATAAAAGACGTTCTCCCTTTGTTTTCCATTGTGTTTTAAGGGGATAAAACTCTTTTTCCGTATCGCTTTGAGGCGTTATTTCCGTATTGTCGCACACAATGCTTACCGCTGTGTCGTGGAATTTCGCATTCGCCATCTGCGAAGCGACAAAACGCGCCCAAATGAGATTGTACAGGCGGTATTGGTCGGGAGTGAGGGCTGACTTCACATCTCCGGGCATAAGGGAAACATCGACGGGACGAATGGCTTCGTGGGCGTCCTGTATGCTTTTCTTGCCTTTGAAATCACGGCCTTTTCCGCCGGCAGCCAAAAATTCCCTGCCGTACTTTTGTTCGATAAATTCTTTTGCCGCGTTCTTGGCTTCGTCGGCGATACGCACGGAGTCCGTACGCATATAGGTGATAAGAGCCACCGTGCCTTTATCTTCAATATCTATGCCCTCATAAAGACGCTGGGCGGCGGACATGGTCCTTTTGGCGGAAAAGCCCAAACGCTGGTTGGCTGCCTGCTGCAGGGTGGAAGTGGTAAAAGGCGCCTGCGGGCTTTTGCTCCGTTCTTTTTCTTCAACGCTTTCCACGACAAAAGAAGCGGATTTCAAAGCTTTTTCAACGGCAAGGGCCTGCTCTTCATTTTTTATCTGCGCTTTTTTGCCGTTGATTTTTGCCAGCTCCGCCTTGAAAGGCATACCGCCGGCGGCAAGCTGGGCTTTGAAATTCCAAAATTCTTCCGGAACAAAAGCAAGGCGTTCTTCCTCGCGTTCAACGATGAGCCTTAAAGCGACAGACTGCACACGTCCTGCGGAAATGCCCCGTTTCACCGATTTCCATAAAAGAGGGGATATTTTGTAGCCGACCAATCTGTCCAAAATACGTCTTGCCTGCTGCGCTTCAAAAAGATTGGGATCGATTTCGCGGGGGTGGGCAATGGCGTCTTTAACCGCTTTCGCCGTAATTTCGTTGAATTGGATACGTTTTATATTGTCAGAGCAATTTTTTATCGATTCCGCGATATGCCATGCGATAGCTTCCCCTTCGCGGTCCGGGTCGGGCGCAAGGTAGACAATGCCGGCTTTCTTCGCGGCATCCTGCAAGCTTTGCACAACTTTTTCCTTGCCTTGAATGGTGACGTATTTGGGCATGAACGTTTCTTCGTCAACGCCAAGCTCGCGGGAGGGCAAATCACGGATATGCCCGACGCTTGCCTGCACCAGATAATTATTGCCAAGAAATTTTTTTATTGTTTTAACCTTCGCAGGTGATTCCACAATGATAAGGTCTTTGCTCATAGCATTTCACTTTTATTTTTTTTATGGAGAATAAAGGAAAGAAAAAAAGCGTCAAGAAAAAATTTATGTTTTTTCAAAATTTTTCATTTCCGCAGGCGTGTTTTGCTTGCTTTTTTTCATAGGCTATATAACAATATCAATATGAGGTGAATATGAACAAAGCGTATGCGATTATACCAGCACGCTATGCGTCGACGCGTTTCCCCGCCAAGCCTTTGGCTGAAATCGGAGGGAAACCTCTTTTCTGGCATGTGTACATGCGGGCGAAACAGGCGGATATTTTTGAAGAAGTATGGCTTGCGACCGATGATGAACGGATTGAAAAAAAGGCGGAAGAAGCCGGGATTCCTTTCATTCACACCCGAAAAGAACATCAAAGCGGAACGGACAGGGTGCGCGAGGCTGTCAATATCCTGGGTTTGGACGCCAAGGCCGTCATTGCCAACATTCAGGGCGACGAACCGTTCATCACACGGGAAATGTTTGTAAAACTGCTTGAACCTTTTCAGTCTTCCCGCTGCGAAAGCGCTACCCTTGGCGTAATTCTCGATGAAGAAAAAGACAGGGAACGCATTTTTTCACCCAACCAAGTGAAAATTGCGCTGGCGCAAAACGGCGAGGCACTCTATTTTTCCCGCTCCCCCATTCCTTTCGCCCGTGACGATGTGCGGAAAGCTCCTTATGTGGGGCATGTCGGCGTTTATGCGTTCAGACGCATCACGCTTGAAAAGATGGCGGAATTTCCGCCCAGTCCTTTGGAAGAAACCGAAAAACTGGAGCAGCTCCGTTTGCTTGAACACGGTATCCGCATGCAGGTACGCCTTATTTCGGAAGCTCCGCATGGCGTCGATACCCCGGAAGATTTGGAAAAAGCTCTTGAATATTACAATAACCACCCGGAATATTGGGTAAAATCAAAATAATTGGACAAATGTTATGAAAAAAAGCACGCTTTTCACATTTATGATCGGACTTATCATCCTTGTGGGTCTGGGTTCATTTATCGCGGGAAAAAATAACGCCGGCGCGGAAAAGAGCATGCCTGAACCCGCAAGAGCGGCTGAAGACATCGGATATACCGAATACGCGGGGATTTATATGCTGAAGGAACTTCTTCCCTATGCCGCATATAAGGAAAATGTTCTGCCCCATGCCCAAAAACTTTTTGCCAGGAAAAAAATCACCCGAAAAGATTTTTCGGAATTTCAGGAAAATGTCGATAAAAGCTTGAGCAGCAAAGGATATTCCGTAAAAGAAGCCCTTATCGCCCATGCGAAAGAAGAAAGTTTTTCCGATTCTTTTCAGCGGAATATTGAAAAATTCAATGAAGACGCCGAAAAAATGGGACAAGGAATGAAACAGGGCATTGAAAGTTTCATGAAAGGCCTTATGGACGAAAATTCCGATAACAAATCGAAAACGCAGCCAAAAGGTACGGAATTGTAAATGATACGCTTTCAATCTTGGAATGTGAACGGTTTTCGCAGTGTCCGCAAAAAAGAAGAGTGGGCATGGTTCGAATGTGAAAACAGCGCGGATATTGTCGGTATTCAGGAAACAAAAGCCCATGAGGAACAAATTCCGGCAGAAGACAAATCTCCTTTGCAAAGAAAGAGCTATTGGGCAAATTCCCTTGTGAAGAAAGGATATTCCGGAGTCGCCGTTTTTACGCGCCTGCAGCCTTTAAAGGTGGAAATAGAATTGCCCGACCCCGCTTATCAAGGGGAAGGACGTATCGTGCATTTGGAATTTCCGCATTTTCATTATTTCAACGGTTATTTTCCAAATGGCGGCGAAGAGCTTTCCAAGGGTGTTTTTAAACGTGTCCCTTATAAAATGGGCTTTTTTGAAAGTTTTCTCGCTTATGCGGAACTGTGCAGAAAAGAAAAGCCCATTGTCGTGTGCGGCGATTTCAACATCGCCCATAAGGAAATAGATTTGGCGCGTCCCAAAGACAATATCCATAATACCGGCTTTTTGGAAGAAGAACGCGCGTTTTTGGATAAAATGGTCGCTTCGGGCTATGTGGACACTTTTCGCCACGTGCATGGCGATACGGACGGGGCGTACACATGGTGGTCCTATAAAACGCGGGCGCGGGAAAGGAACATCGGCTGGCGCATCGATTATTTCTTCGTATCAGAAGAACTGAAACCGTTCATTTCGGACGCTTGGATTGAAGATACCGTTTACGGATCCGACCATTGCCCCATAGGGCTTTCCCTTGATTTGCCCGCGGAATGAAAACAAGCAATTTTTGGGTGAAAGTATGGAAAAGCGGAAAAACAAAAAACCCCGAACAATGTTCGGGGTAAATCTGGGGCGAAAGAAGGGACTTGAACCCTCGGCCACCTGGGCCACAACCAGGTGCTCTGCCAACTGAGCTACTTCCGCCGTGAACAATTTTTTTAATCTAAAATTCATCGTCCGTCAAGTTTTTTTATAAACAATTTTTTGGGAGTATATATGGACAGCCTATTAATTTCCGGAGGGGTTCCGCTCAAAGGAACCGTAAAAGCAAGCGGAGCGAAAAACGCCGCACTGCCCATCCTTTTAGGAAGCATTTTATTTGACCATACGGTTATTTTCGATAACGTGCCTCATTTAAGAGACATCCGAACCACTCAAAAGCTTTTGGAAACGCTGGGCTTTGAAACAAATTTCGAAAATAACCGCATGCACGTTTGCCTGAAAAACGAAGTTCTTCCGGAAGCTCCCTATGATTTGGTAAAAACAATGCGCGCTTCCGTGCTGTGTTTGGGACCGCTTTTGGCAAGGCTCGGCAAAGCGAGCGTCGCCTTGCCCGGAGGCTGCGCCATCGGGGCGAGACCTGTGGATTTGCATTTATCCGCCCTTGAGAAAATGGGGGCCGAATTCACGCTTGACGGCGGTTATATTATGGGCAGATGTGAAAAACTGCATGGCGCCCATATTCAATTTGACAAAGTCACCGTCGGCGGAACGGAAAATTTAATGATGGCGGCCTGTTTGGCTGAAGGGGAGACGATTTTGGACAATGCCGCACGCGAACCAGAAATTGTCGACCTCGCCAATTTTTTAAAGAGCTGCGGGGCGAAAATCGAAGGCGCGGGACAAACGCAAATAAAAATTCAAGGCGTGACAAGCCTGAGGCAGGAAACCCCATACAGCATCATGCCCGACAGAATTGAAGCGGGAACGTATTTAATCGCGGCAGCCATGACCAACGGGGAAGTCCGGGTGGAGAATTGCCCTTATAAGGATATGGAAGCCCTTTGCAGCAAATTGGAAGCATGCAATGTCAAGCTTGATTTCGAGGAAAACGCCGTAACGGCGAAACCTCATGGTGAACTGAACGCCGTGGACATCCGCACCGTCCCGCATCCGGGATTTCCTACGGACATGCAGGCGCAGTTCATGGCGATGCTCACGCTGTGCAGAGGGTCAGCCATTGTCGAGGAAACCATTTTTGAAAACCGCTTCATGCATGTCCCGGAACTTGTGCGCATGGGGGCGGATATTCGGGTCACGGGCAATTCCGCCATGGTGCGCGGCGTTCCAAGCCTGACGGGCGCTCCCGTCATGGCAAGCGATTTACGGGCGGGCGCCGCTCTTGTCATTGCGGGGCTTTGCGCGGACGGTGAAACGCGCGTTGACAGAATTTATCATGTCGACCGCGGTTATGAGGGCATGGAAATAAAATTGCAGGAACTTGGCGGCAGAATCAAGCGCGTTGCAACACCGAACTGATTTGCGAAGTCCATACAATTTCACAAAAAAAGCCTCATTATTCTGCCATAGTATGTAAACTTCCCCTTGATATGCCGATTGATATGCCGATTACAGCAGGTCATGTTTCAGCGGCAATTTACATATGATATGGCAGCTATATGATTTTGCATAAAAACTGTCCTCTTTCGGTTTTGCCTGACAAACACATCAAAACATACCGAAGGAGGACGGTTTTGTCTTGAAAGGTTTTTCACTCCGCCCGCTTTGCAGGCGCGGTCTTTCGTGCTGACGCGTCAAAAAAAACTTACATCAACGCTCACAAGCCCTTTTCATTCTTCTTTAGGAAAAAGCAATATCCTTATCGGACAAATTCAACACACGCACCGCATTATCAAACATCACCGCCTGCATGACTTCGGCACGAAGCCCCCACTGTTTGTAATACGCGGTGGCCTGCCGCATATCAACACACGGATAAGCTGTCCCGAACATGAATTTTTCAGGAATCAAATAATTCGCGGCGTCCAGATATTCCCGGTTTCCTGGTACGTTCATCGTGTATAAATCAGGAGCCAAATACACATGTTCGCGATTAAACGCCACATGGCAAATGGCGGAAACAAACGGCCAGCCGCCATGGGCGACAATCAGCTTCAATTTTGGAAAAGCCAAGGCAATCCTTTCAACAATCATAGGGTCGGTATAACTCAAATCCGGGGCGACAAATCCCCCGAAAGAAATGAAAACAGGAATATTTTCAGCCTCGCATTTTTCATAAAACACCGACAAAATTTTATCGTCTGCATACAGGGGAGGACGGCAAAATCCGGTTTCAAACAAAACTCCCCGGCATATGCCTTTATGCACAAACGTATCGATTTCGTCCAAAGCGGCTTTGCCTTCATGCGGGTCAATTCCCGCAATACCGACAAAACGCTTCGGATACGAACGTGTCAATTCTTCCAAATCTTCGTTTTTCATTGCCGTTGATTTGCGGATTAAAACGGCACCTGCACAAATTCCGGCTTCATCCATTTCCTGAATGCATAATTCCATCGAGCGCTGTTTTGCGGATTCGGCAATACGCATTCCGAAACGGGGGGCAAAAACTTCAGGTTCAAAAAGCTCTCTTCCGGAATTTTGAAACATTCCCTCCGCAATGGATTTAAAAGGAGGACGCAAACGCATATCGAAAATTTTCATAAAAACTCCTCAGAGGAAAAATCCGTACACAGCCCCGATAATCGGGAAACCGCAGACAAATAAAACAATAAGCCCCGCAATCACGGCACTGAAACCGGCTTTAAAAGAATTTTTAACCCCGATCCAATCGACATTTGAAAAAAGAATTGCCGCCACCGTGGAAGCCGCAGGCGTCGCATACGCGCATGCCGCGGCAATGACGACCAAAACGGTCAGGGCCAACGGGTTCAATCCCAAAGAACTGCTTACCTGCACGGCAACAGGCACGGCAATAAGCACCAAACTCACATTATGGGTAAGCTGTGTCGCCAAATTAACAATAACGGAAAACAACACAAGAAAAACAAAAACATTCGTATCTTGAAAATACTCATTCATAAGCATGCCGAGCCACTGGGTAATTCCCGCTCCCTCGCTGCTTACGGCGGCGGAAACCGGCAAAGCCGCCGCAGTTATCCAAAACACATGCCAATGAATGCCGGAACGGGCACAAGCATCAAAATCAAGCAAAGGCTTTCCCTCAACTTTTATGAGCGTTAATGCAATAAGAACAATGGCGACGGCTGACAAAAAATTAAAACTGCCGAAAAAACCGGCAATCCCTTTTTCACCGGATAAAAATGTCGGCAAAATCATCAAAAGCATAAAAACAAGCAAAGCGAGAGCGGCGGTTTTTTCATGCAAAGACAGCTTCAATTCACTGCGCATCCGAGCCAGATATTTGTCGGAAAGATTCATCAGCTTGCTCACATCGGGACGGAAAACATATTTCATAACCAAGAAATATGCGGTGACAAACAATATGCAGATAGGAACGGTGACCGCCATAAAGGTTAAATAATCAACCGTATATGCCCCGCCCGTGGCACTTTCCAATGCTCCGATAGCCAAAATGCACACATTTCCCCAAGGCTTGCAACCGAAGGACAAAATAGCGGCAATGGCGGCTCCTGCCAAAACAAAGGCGGGATAGGGCTCGCCTTTCTTGTATCCGACCTCGTCGAAAATGCTGTACATGAGATTCCAAACCAAAAAGACAACCGCATTGCCGTCCACCAAAAAACTGACGACAAACGAACCCAGCAAAACCATGAACGTAAATATCCACGGATGTCCCACCAGCATTTTCCGGCTCAAAAACCAACAAGACATTTTTTTATTCAGACCGCTTTGCTCGCAGTAAGCCGTAAATACCAATACCAACAACATGAAAACCACCAACTGCTGGCTGAAAGCATGAGCGAAAGCGTCCTGAGGGGACGGAAAGAAACCGCAGACCCCCAACATGAAAATGCTGAACATGCTGGGCCAAATGAAGCCTATGAACGTCCAGCCATAAAGCAGACCGAGAAAAATCCCTATGACGGACATACCCATAGGAGGCAGCGCGGAATAAGAAATTTTCCCGATTCCGAACGTCAATAAAAAATATATCAAAGTATGCAGCCAATAATAATTGCGGGAAGTTGCAATTGTCCTGTTCATAATATTTTTCCTTCAAACTTTGCCTTTCGGCAGAAATGTTACAAATTTTTCTATGATTCCTTCGGATTTTCCAACTATTAAGCAGCCGGTTACCGCAGAAAATTTATCTTTGATACGGATGGGAACAATGTGCTCCAAACAGGAGCAGAAAGGCTCCCGTCCATCCAAGAAAATATCATGCAAAAAACCAATGCCCATATTGGAAGCGATAATGTTGTGCCAAAGCGTAAGCGATGTGGTTGCAAGCACGATATTGGGTTTTCCGTATCGGCTTAACATAAAATGCAGCGGCGTCACATTCAGTTCTTCCGCGGCGCCTATGACAAGCGGTTCCCGCAAAATGGAACGCAGGGAAAGCTCGCGGCGCTTCGCCAAGTGTGAATTTTCACTTACACAGGCATGATAATTCCCCTTTTCCAAAGGGATGAAATTCAATCCGTCAAAAGACATGAACCCGGAATCTCCCCCGTTTTCTTCCGCACAGGGCACATTCACCAATCCTACGCGGTATACGCCCTCTTCTTTGGGCTCCAGCAAGCGTTCACGAATGACAGCGGGCGAAGCACCCAGCGTGACAACTTTGATTTCAGGATACCGGTAACAAAAATTTTTAATGATTTCCGTTAATGTTGCCAAATAAAAAAGCGAATTCACATAAATACGCAATTCACCGTAAAAACTCCGCCCGTTATTGTCTTTTGCGGCGATACTTTCCAATAATTCCTCATATTCCGGAATTATTTTCACCGCATAGGCGAAAACTTTTTTTCCTTCCGCTGTCAAGCTCACGCCTTTGCTTGTACGTTTCAGCAAAATCACATTCAGCTCGCGCTCCATATTTTTAATGCACGCGCTCAATGTTTGCTGGGTCATATGCAAAGATGCGCAAGCCAAATTCAAAGATTTATATTTTGCCACCTCAATCAAAACAGCTAATTGCTCCAAACGCATGAAAACCTCCTAACAACCCGGAAACCGTATACCGAAAAACGCGAGAAGCACGGTTTGCCCAAATCATAACCGCAAAAAACGGCAAGCGTTTTTTTCCATGACATACGGTAAAAATTCTTCCTTTATGCCGCAAGTCTTATAGTGCCGTTCAGCATCTTTAATGGAAATTATCGGTGCGGCAGAAGCGAAAATCATTCTATCGTACAATATTCCGTTTGCCGCGGCAATATAATCGGCGCTTCCCGGAGCATTGAGCATATACATGTCAGGTGCAAGGTAAATATTTCCGCGGTTGAAAGCCAGTTGGCAAAACTCCGTCACAAAAGGCCAGCCTCCATGGGACAATGCGATTTGCATTTCAGGAAATTCCTTGGCGACCGTGTCTATCGCAAAAGGCGAATATAAATCAAGCTTAGGCGTGAAAATACCGCCAAACGTAAACACAACGGGTATTTTCTCCGCTTGGCATTTTTCATAAAGAGGAAAAACGCGTTCATCGTCCGCATGCCATGGTTCGGGATCGAAAGCCGGCTCCAAGGCTATTCCGGCACAAGGACCGTCTATGACATACTGCCGCAATTCATTAAATGCCTGCTCCATTCCCATGAAAGGAGCGATTCCGGCAAGTCCTATAAATCGGGAGGACCAATTTTTCAAAAGAAACAGCAAATCTTCATTGTTCCCCCCGCAGCCCTTGCGGATGGGAACGACCGCACGGGAAATCCCGCATTCATCCATTTCCCGTATCAAAGCTTCCATGGAAAAAGTGGCGGCGCAAGGAGATATTTTTGCATTGAAGCGAGCCGCCCTTTGGGATACGTCCGCAATATTATTATAGAACTCCGCGTTTCTATAACTTGCTATCGGCGGACGCACCCTGAAATCTATGCTCATTTTAACCTTCCTCCTGCAATGGATTAAAGCAAAATAAAAATTTTTCACTTTATTGCAATATAAGAGGAAAAAATATCTCTGTCCAACAAATAAAAAAATAAAAAGAGCACTCATTACAAATTAATTTTGTAACAAGCGTATGCAATGAACCAATTCAACACGTTCAAACCAAAGCAATCAAAACAAAATAAAAAAGACCTGCAAAAATTTTTATTTTCATAAGCCCTAAAAAACACAGGATAAATACCGGCTGGATACCCCGCAGGTCCGCCAATGAGCCAATACCCCACATTAAAACTGTCCGTATTTTCGGGTATCTTTCTGAATTATCCAGAATTAGGATGTGTTTCCAAATTACTTTAACCAAACTAAACAACACGCAATAAGGACAAAATTTTTATACATTATTTGTAATGGCTCTAGACTAGTATCTCATATAGGAATCATATATAACTATATGGAATACAATAGAATAAGCAAGTATAAAATAAAAAAATGGCTCTAGACCATCACTTTTTATTTTTGAAGTAAAGTTGTTCCATAAAAACAGCAAAATTTTCATTTCTGAGGTTAAATCTACATTCACATTCTTTTAAATGCAATATAAATTTTTCATCCGTCAGACCATTGAATTTCGCCAACCGTCTTTTAGCAAAGCTCCAGAAGCTTTCTATGCCGTTCACATGTGATTTTCC